>Ga0214479_100039_pt1 | contig 72260 bp, 45 predicted proteins | sample M1_20Mar14CPVII9_5_FD_165054 | JGI IMG/M metagenome (GOLD analysis project Ga0214479, IMG submission 165054) | Marine eukaryotic communities from Monterey Bay, California, United States - M1_20Mar14CPVII9sort6BwellE14 | ecosystem: Environmental > Aquatic > Marine > Unclassified | place: USA... | reverse complement strand
CAACTTGTTATGCACCTATACAATGCCAAACAACCACTATTGTAGCACCTACATGAATGGCATATCACCACTTGAATGCCAAATATTGACTGAATGTTGACAGGAAAACAAGATTTTTGCCCAATCTCAGGCAAGAAACCTGCCAACAAGTGGCTGTAAAAGTATGGTGGAGGGACTTACAATCATGCTGGGAGTGTTCATCAACTTGTTATGCACCTATACAATGCCAAACAACCACTATTGCAGCACCTACATGATGGCATAACACAAGCTGGTGTCTAAACATTGCCTAAAATTTGGCAGAAAGTCGAGATCTGAGTAGGGAAGAGACCTGCCAACATGGTGCTGTAAAAGTATGGTGGAGGGACTTACAATCATGCTGGGAGTGTTCATCAACTTGTTATGCACCTATACAATGCCAAACAACCACTATTGTAGCACCTACATGATGGCATATCACCACTTGAATGCCAAATATTGACTGAATGTTGACAGGAAAACAAGATTTTTGCCCAATCTGAGGGAAGAGACCTGCAACAAGGTGCTGTAAAAGTATGGTGGAGGGACTTACAATCATGCTGGGAGTGTTCATCAACTTGTTATGCACCTATACAATGCCAAACAACCACTATTGTAGCATCTACATGATGGCATATCACCACTTGAATGCCAAATATTGACTGAATGTTGACAGGATAACAAGATTTTTGCCCAATCTCAGGCAAGAAACCTGCCAACAAGTGGCTGTAAAAGTATGGTGGAGGGACTTACAATCATGCTGGGAGTGTTCATCAACTTGTTATGCACCTATACAATGCCAAACAACCACTATTGTAGCACCTACATGATGGCATATCACCACTTGAATGCCAAATATTGACTGAATGTTGACAGGAAAACAAGATTTTTGCCCAATCTGAGGCAAGAAACCTGCCAACAAGTGGCTGTAAAAGTATGGTGGAGGGACTTACAATCATGCTGGGAGTGTTCATCAACTTGTTATGCACCTATACAATGCCAACCAACCACTATTGCAGCATCTACATGATGGTATATCACCACTTGAATGCCAAATTCAAATATTGACTGAATGTTGACAGGAAAACGAGATTTTTTGCCCAATCTGAGGCAAGAAACCTGCCAACAAGTGGCTGTAAAAGTATGGTGGAGGGACTTACAATCATGCTGGGAGTGTTCATCAACTTGTTATGCACCTATACAATGCCAAACAACCACTATTGTAGCACCTACATGATGGCATATCACCACTTGAATGCCAAATATTGACTGAATGTTGACAGGAAAACAAGATTTTTGCCCAATCTGAGGCAAGAAACCTGCCAACAAGTGGCTGTAAAAGTATGGTGGAGGGACTTACAATCATGCTGCTGGGAGTGTTCATCAACTTGTTATGCACCTATACAATGCCAAACAACCACTATTGCAGCACCTACATGATGGCATACCACCACTTGAATGCCAAATATTGCCTGAATGTTGACAGGATAACGAGATTTTTGCCCAGTCTGAGGCAAGAAACCTGCCAACAAGTGGCTGTAAAAGTATGGTGGAGGGACTTACAATCATGCTGTTGATGAATTTATTTTGTATGGTTCATATGGTGCTCGGATGCTCCTATTAATCGACATCACAGCTTATTCTAAAAAGACATAGATAAAGGTGAGATACTTCGTGTGACTGTTTTTGTTGTTGGAGGAGGCAGTGGTGGTATCACTTTCAAGAGCACATGCCATTTTTTTTAATAGACATGCATCGTAAATTTAGGTTTATGTTCAATTTAGTTGTGTGGTATATTATTGTATATCGATAGAGAAGTGTGCAATTGAAACTTACTAAATTATCGAATTGGAAGAGGATTATTATCATACTTTTGTATTCTGCCTTATTATTCTATTTCTATTATCTCTCACCCCATAATTTTTTTTTTTGTGCACATCTTATGTATGTTCAATATCTCTACAGCGCTATACACTATACCTACACGTATCATTACTGATATTATTTGTCAATATTATTATTAAAACAATGGAAATCTTTGTAATAGCAAATAGGGACGTCAATACCACGCTATCCCTTGACGTCGAGCCTTCAAATACAGTTCAGGATGTAATTGATAAAATCGATGAGATGAAATGTGTGAATAGGGCATATGTACCACCTGTCGCTAAATGTAGAGCTCGTCTATCGTTAAAGGTAAAAGATGCACCATTAGGGCAAAGGCCAGTTGAGCTAGCAGACAGGAGCCGTACACTATCAAGTTACAACATCCAAGATGGAAGTGAATTGGAGTTTTGGTTTGGTCTAATTCAAATGCAACCATCCGACAAGGAGTCATGTGTAGAAGAGGGAGATTGTGGGATTTGTAGCAATTCATTGCGTGAACCATCTGTTTCATATTACGAGACAGCTGATACCGATGGATTGAACGTTGCAGTTGGTAGCTGTGGGCATAAGGTAAGGCGCGGCGGGTACTTTTATGATCTTTAAAACATATGTGTCTAACTTAACTTTCTCTTGCCCAAATATTAATAGTTTCATTCAGATTGTATCAAGAAACATACAGCAAATGATACCATTTGTCCATTATTCCCATTGTGCTGTAAAAAATAGAGCGAAGAAAGGATTGAGACAATTACCAACCATGGATGACAGGCTATGCAAGAGGGAGATGAAAGTAGTATGCGTATCTTCATCTCGTTTGTTGGAGGCAAAAGGTTCCATCGAGCAATTACATTAGAAGTTGAATCAACAGATACAATTGGTTGTGTGAAGTCTAAGATTGGGGAACAATTGATTATCAATCCTTCGTGTAATATTCTGAGTTACTCTGGCAGGGAACTTTCAGATGATGGACTTACTTTGGGTAGTTGCAACATCCAAAATGGTTCACCCCTTCAAATGAAACTTACTGGCCAATATGAAATCAATGTCAAAACCCTCACTGGTAAAAGTCTCTCCCTTATGGTGGGACCGTTTGATACAATTGAAGAGGTGAAGGGGAAGATACAGGATAAGGAGGGGATTCCTCCTGATCAACAGCGTTTGATTTATAGTGGTGTTCAGCTTGACACTGTGCGTACAGTAGGAGATTATTACATCCAGAGCCAGAAGGGCACCACAATTCATCTTGTACTTCGTTTACGTGGTATGATTAGCACATTCAGCTCCGTTGATACGTCAAACCCGTTAATCAAGTATTTGATGATGACACTAATTCTAGTGTACCAATCAATGAATTGAGGAAGTTAGCTAAATCATATAATGCAAGAGCTTTTCAGACATTTCATTATCAAGAAGACGCTAAAATTTTAGGTGCCCCGCAACGAGGTATTCTTTGTGAGTTACTGAGTTGGATGTGGAACAAGACAGCCGTTGAAGGTCTTCAACTTCCAGCATCATTTGGGGGGCGTGAATCAAGTGGCAGAGTTGACATGCGCATGGTTTTATCTCCTGATCAGCTAGTAGCGGTAGGTTTGTTTGCAGCTTATTATCATGTTACCAAGTCTCGTCCGCTCACAATATAATCAAATATTATCAGGTGCTATCATCTTTGGATAGTAGCACATCGGATTTGTCGCCCACTACTATTTGCAAGAAACTTTCGGGTCTCTTCTGGGCCGTGCATGGGGAAGTTCTAAAACCAATTCTGGCCCTGTTAAGATTGCTTTACGCATGACATGTGGCCCAACAAACTCATGTATTGATTTTCATTGTGATGGTGATTATGCCACATCAACATCTCAAATCCCTCTCAACTCTCCCTCGGAGTACAAAGGAGGCAAACTTTGCTTCTTCGTAAATGACACGGTACATGAAATCCCTCGTGTACCTGGCTCTGTTGTTCAGCATCCCCCGAATGTTCTACATGGGGTGACTAGTGTTACTGAGGGCGTTAGAAAGAGCCTTTTCATTGTGGATCGTATGAATGGTTTGGGGCATGGTGGAGTGGTTAATCTAACAAACGAGGATATCTTTTCTTTCTTGGCACAGCGAGCGTGAGCTATGAGGATGGAAAGAGAAGAAGGTTGGAGAGACACTTGTTTGGCACTTTTTCTGACTAGTATTCCTAAGATAAACATTACATTATATTCTATTTTTCACATGATCTTAGCATCTAATCTTCATCGACCGGTTCCATCCATTGGCCTTGTTGAGGTATTCTATTACGAGTTGGATTCGAATTTAAGTTGTTCATTTGGCTACCATCCATAGAAACATCCTCAACAACTCCTTCCTTACCCCATCCGTTACTACTACCATTAGAGTGATGATGCATTGCTACAGGGTATAAATCATCAGAGTCGTCCCTATTATTGCTCCCTCTGAGATCATCTTGCGGTACAGCTTGCTCTGGCATCTGATACTCTGAATGTGGATGCTGTTTCTTATTATTTGCAAGTCTAGATTGAATTTCCGATAAGGATTTGAAGACGTTGGCTATATTTTCTCCTTCTCCTCCTCCGTCGTAAGGATTCTGAGGTAACTGATGTCCATCGTTATCGTTAGATGAGGTCGTATTGGACATTTGTTGTGTCTTGGCTGTATATGCCGAGCCCGTGGTTGATACTTCATCTAGCTCCTCTGGTCTGTGATGGTTGGAAGGTGGAGGAGGTATGATGGGATGGAACGAGTGATAATTTCCCTCATCAAAGACATCATTGACTCTACCTCCTTCTTGACTATATTGCTCATAAGGGGCGCCTGAGTTGTGTTGTTGTATATTAGAGTTCTGGTGGTATTGATTTGTCATCTCTGGTATGTTGCCGTTTCTGTATTGACCATGGTAAGATTCATGGCCCATGTTGTTACTACCTCCATTGTATTGCTGCTGCGGATGATAATCGCTCCCATTAAATAATGGAGGCGGCGGTAGGCCTTGACCTCCTTGATTGTGGTTGTCATAATGACCCTCCTCTTCAGTATATTCCTGGCTAACGTCAGTATAAACTTGGTGACTGTTGTTGTTGAATTGGTTAGTTCCATCATTCACATATTGGCCTTGGTCGTATTGATCGTAATGCTCTGGGGGCTGATTATGATGATACTGAACGTTCTCCTGAGATCCTTGTGAGTGTCTGGAATGATGAGAACCTTGACTGTGAATAGAATGTCGAGAGCCTTGTGAATGAATGGAACGACGAGATGATCCTTCTTGTGAGTGGATAGAAGGACGAGATGATCCTTCTTGTGAGTGGATAGAAGGACGAGAACCTTGGCTGTGATGTGACCGATTACTTGAATCAAACTCATGGCTTTGGTTGGAATGGTGCGAGCCTGGATTACTGTGAGTATCAATACCATCTCCGTTATTATAATGTACACTTGATGATGAATAGGAGTCGTTTAAACCTCTTTCACTCTCATATACTTGAAATGCATGGGAATCAGTGTCATCCATGTATCCCATGTCCAAATTGCCATGATGCATCATTGGTTGCTGCTGGTTCGGAGGAGGCTGTGTATGGTCCCAATAGTCATCTGGTTGTGGTAAATCTCTATAAGATTGACCTGGGGGGTCGGCCGAGTTCAATGATATTGTGTCATCGATTTGATCAACATGACTTGGCTCGTTCTGTGACTGTTGTGTGTACTTTTGAGGAGGGTATATACTCTGCTCGTCTTGATATCCTCCTAGATCCTCCTGAACGGGGTAATTGCCGTCATCATAATCACCCTCCTGTTGGTGCTGAACGACGTAGTTGCCCGAGTCATCTTCGTAGTAATGTCTTCCTTCTTGCTGCTCTCCAAAGCTAGAATTCATGCCCGCTTCTCCAGATGACAAACGGTCTTCGTAAACGGCAGCATGATCATCACTAGCACTACTTTGCTGTAACCGTCTAAGGATATTATATTCATGATCCGTCTGTTCAGCTTGCGGGGGAATCAAATTAGGTTCCGAAGACCCGACAGAACTACTAAAACTTTCATCATCATCTTCTTCACTTACTCCTTCTTCGTCACTCTGTGAAGCAGAACTGTATGCTCCATCATCTTCTATGTCCTGAGGTCTAGCCTGAGCTGTAACAGTTGGGAATGTATCACCCGAAACAGCCGAGGCTTTGCCGATCGATCTAGTAAAGGACAAACTGCCCGAGGATTCACTATCATCAGAGCGGCTACTATCGTCACTTTCCGAGTCACTTTCATATTCATGATCGCCAAATGAACCCGTCATATATGAACGATCGTGATCTTCACTACCGTATGGCACAGCTCCTGCAGCTTGTTGTTGCCGATCAAATAAGTCTTGTTGTTCATCTTTCTCTCGTTTGGTTCGAATGAAAAGTATAGACGATATAGCAACGATGGCAAGGAGTGCCACAATTATGCCAGCAACTGCCCCACCTGATAAACCTTCACTACTATTATTCCCACCTTCTGCGGCATTAACTTGTGGAAAGGGACCATTGTCATAACTAACTTGCATACCTCCCGGCCAATCATTCTTATCCATTTCATATTCTATATTTCGAAGCAATAGGCTACGTTCTTCTTCAATTCTATTAGATGACATGTTCTTGGGAAAGTATGCTTGGACTTTACCATTAATGACACGACAATCAGAGTTGCTACTTCCTGTGCAGACTTCGACGGGACTTGGTACATCTATTGGCCATGAGGTGATACCCAACATGACATTACTGTCTCTTTCTTTGGCATTCTCCTCTACCATACCTCTTCTACCATCCATCGACAACAGAGTTCGTTGCTGCTCATCACATAGTATGCACGAAGCATTTGGAAAGTATATACATGCCAATCTTCTTGCCAAGTCTTCTTCAACTTGAGTAATCATATCAATTGTGGGAGAAAGACCATTGCTTGATTTGAGTGCATATGTAAATGATACTTCAGTAGGCTGTACTAGATTGTTGTTGTTGTCGTTTGTTACTCCATATGATCCATCTTTATTGCAAATACTAACCTTGGGAGTAAATTGCAACGTCGTTGGTTCATTTGATTGAGTAGGATGGTATGATAATGATGGAGTAAATGATGGATGACTTGACATTGTTGGACTTGATGTACTAGGCGAGCTCATTGGACTTGTAACAGGTGAAGCCGTCACTACATCCTTTTCAGGACATGTCGAATCCCAAACATTATTCGGATTACAGAATGTAATACCAACTCCACATAATCCAGATTGATTACGGCACATACCCGCCAATGGACATTTCGATCCAGAACAGGCTGTGCCATCACCTTTGAAGGTGCCTCTTGAGGTGGGTGATGGAGTGGGCCTATCGAATGTAATGCCTTCACTATTTGGTACGAATCCAGCATCTAATGCATACTCATCATCATTACCGGTATACTCTACACATTCTGTACGGCCGTGATCAGGATGTGCATGATTATTCAAAGTTGATAATGCCCCTTCCCCGTCAGCTATACCTCCACCCGTCCAGAATGAACTAATTTCGTAACCAATCGGTGGACTAAACTTGACATAATAACTTGCGGGTGTGGGTATATCCTCAAAGCCATACATACCATTATCATCGGATGTTGTTATATATATAATCTTACCGGAACAATCGAATAGTGCCACTTGTACATCCACCAATGCATATTCTTCTTCTTCATTAGCTTGTTGTTGTTGATCAAAGATCCCATTGTTATTCGTATCTTGAAAGACTAATCCACTTATCGTTACTGTGGATGGGGAAACTGCTGCTGGTGGTTGTTCTTCCTCGGCATTTGCATCTGGTAGTAACTTTACTAAACCAACATCCCATGATAAATCAGTAACACCATTATCCAATGTAAAACATATCGTACTCCAAGTAGTTGGATCAATCGTATTATCAATCCCATCATTAGTGGTAAAACTACTACTTGTTGTATATCCAGTTATTGGTGATACCTTAATACGATAATTACCCTGTAGTAAATTTAAGAATGTGTATAATCCCTGTGTATTGGTATTGGTAACTGCCAATAGTTCATCATTATTTGTTGTTGTTGAAGTACTACTAGTCTCACCACCACCACTAAAGAAGGATGACGATGAAGATGATACTTCTTCTTCGGGTGTACATTTGTATAATTGTATATTAACATTTGACATACTTGATTCTACTCCTCCTTCTAAGAAGGATGAGTTTGGGTCATTATTATTATTCCGTATCCCATCATTATTGATATCCAAGAAGGCATATCCACCTACTATTCCCGTCCCAGTCGTTTCTTGTGTTGTGGGCATTGTTGTTTCAACTTCTTCTTGCGGTGTAGTAGACTGCTCCTGAGAAGTACTCGTTGTTGTGATTATACCAGCATTCCATGTAACAATAATATCATTCTTTTCATTATTATTTAGATCCCAACATGACGTACTTCCAATGTTATTAACATCACTATCTTTTGATGTAGGACTAAATGAATAGCTAATATCCCCTCCATCAGTTGATGATGATGGTAAAGTAAATTTGGCACGTATCTTGGATATATCACGTTCCTTTAAATAACTCGAAAGATTCGATTCGTCATCTTCAATGTTGTTGGGTAAAGTAAATTTATATTCACCAATGCTATTCGTTCGTGTTACCAATATCCATTCATCTTCTTTTGTATTTGTAGTTGTGGAAGAGGAGCAATCGTATAAATCTACTATAACATTGGATACAACCTCCCCCTTCTCTATTGATATTGAAGAGGAAGAAGAAGAAAGAGAAGAGTCATCATTCAATCCATTGGAATTGACATCGTAGAATATCATTCCTGATACTGAAACCTCTTCTTCTTCTAAAGGAGCATTAATTGACCAAGTAACCACCACTTCATCATCGCTTTCATCATTTTCACTTTGTATAACAACATTACCATTCTCAGTAATTTGTAATATACTACCACTAATCTTTTCATTGACCATATTACTAACTCCAACTTCCTCATCACCCTCTTGAGTATAAACACCCAAATTTAAATGTGAATCCCAAATCTTCAATCGATTGATATTATAGGCAGCAATTGATCCTGATTGATTGATTCGGAAGAAGTATACCTCCTCCTGAGGCTGTTGTTGCTCTTCTTGTGAGGAGGATGGATTAACGAATGAACTGCTCATCGTATTATCGGCGTTAGTCTCGTCGTTACTTGGAGGGGGTATTAAAGCATACCATAATTTAATATCATTACTATAATATGACAATTGATTGGAAGTATTGATACCAAATTTATAGGTGGTTGTGTTGGAAGTTTGATAGCTATTGTGTTGTGTGATTGTTGAGTTTGTTCCATAATATATGAAGGTGGTACAAAGGAGGAGAGTGTTAGGAGATGTGAAAAATATGAATAGCACAAAGAGATATAAGGCTATACCAAACCACACAACTAAAAAGAGATTATAAAGAGAGTATAACGGAGAAAGAGCAACGTACCATAAGTAAGAACCCTGAGAACGTTGCTGTCCACTATCTAATTGATTACCAAAACAAGTACCATCCATCTTCTCTTCTTCTGAGTTATTGTTGCTATCAAAGAGTTGCAATTCTCGATCATAAAGAAAAGATGGGGAGGAGGGTTGTATATTATTTTTTGAGGTAGTGTTACGTATTGTTGCAGCGTCTACCGATATGACTATGGTGGAGCATGATATTAGAAATAGTAGCGTTATCGATATGTTGTTGTTTATCATCTGGATTGTGGCGACGACGGGGCTACTGAAGTTAGGTTTTCATTGCAATGATATGTGTGATCAATCGTAAATCGTCTTTATTTTTCTCTATAATATATCTCGGGCCTCGTATACCATTCATATATTAACGAATCAGCACCACTATATATCATTGTGTCATTCAGTTTTGCTTCCCTGTCCACAGTGTATGTTGTGTGAGGTTCAGTAAAGTATCATGGCGGCTCTGATACAGAGTTGATCGTTCAAAAGTAAAAAGTCAAAATAGGAATGGATCACCAAACGGTTATGAAAGTTCCACCACATTGAAGAAGTTCTAAATGAAGTTTCTGAGGATACCGCTAAGAGTAAAAACAACATCTCATCGCCCAAAGAGGACTTCCATCCACCCGGCCTCAACTTCCATCCACTCGCGGTTCTAACTTCCAACCACACGACGATGCTACCAATGCACCATACACATAGCGGCAGCATCTCCTCATAATTCTCCATACCATTGCAATCATTCATTGATTTGCAACTAGCCATACATAACTCATCTCATACTCAACTCGATTGAATCGATATCGCTCCGAGCCCCCGCCGTCTTGCAAATATACCTATATCTATCACCATCGTCGTCGACCGATCAATCAATCAACCATCTATCAACATCATGAACTATTCATCCGCCCTCTTTACTCTATTGGCAATAATAGCCACATCATCCAGCGTATCATCCGCTCAATCTCAAACTAATCAAACAAAGTTTGAAAAGAAACAAATCAAAATACAAAAACGTAATAAGCGTCAAGAACGTAATGAAGCCCTCAAGGGTACTACAACCATCAAAACTAATCCACAAGCAGCTAATAACGTACCAACAACATCACCATCTTATACACCCACTGAATGGCCCACCTGGTTCCCTACGACAGATCAAACAAAAGCACCAACAACACGTAAACCTACCCGTCCACCTCGTACGCCACGTCCAACGAAACACCCCACACCAATACCAACTACACCACAATTAAATCAAAATGCATTAGTAATAGCCGTAGATGATACAATCTCCCTCCAATCAGGTACAACTGAAGCCTTCATTGCCGTCCTCGAAAACGACACAGGATCTAATCTAATTGTTCGTGGTATCACAAGTCAACCTAACAATGGACAATGTTCTATTAGTTTAAATTTAAGTGAGGTAGTATATATACCAAATGATACAAGTTTTGTGGGTAGTGATCAATGTACATATGAGACTTGTGATGATGAAGAAGATTGTGATACGGCTATTGTTAGGATTACTATTGGTAGTGGTGTTCCTCCGCCTACTCCACCAAGTCCACCTACCCCGCCTACGCCGCCAACTCCAAGTGGATGTGATTTGGGTACAATTGTAGAAGTTGCCGAAAAGAATGGATTTGATACATTAGTTGCGGCAGTGGAGGCTGCTGGATTGGTTGATACTTTAAATGGAGATGGACCATTTACTGTATTTGGTACGTATATATTGTTTTGATATTATTTGTTGTTTGTGTGATGTGTGTCAATAACTTACAAACATATATCTAACACACATCATATTATGTTCTCCCCCCTCTCTTTTTTACGCACACAGCTCCAACGGACGAGGCATTCGCGGCCCTACCGTCAGGAACACTTGATACACTTCTCCAACCCGAGAATGTAGATCAATTAACATCCATCCTAACCTATCACGTCGTGTCAGGTAGAGTACCAAGTAATGCTCTTGAAACAGGACCAGTCCAAACAGTGAATGGTGCCAATGTTGATATTGAATTAATATCAAATGGTGATATATTCGTGAATGATGCCGAGGTTATTCTACCTGATGTTCCGGCATGCAATGGTATTATTCATGTAATTGATGAGGTATTATTACCTCCCGTTGTGCCCGTGCCACCTCCCACTCCACCCACGCCACCATCACCCACGCCTCCTGCAATGACACCATTCCCCACCGAGGTTACGGCACAGCCTACGAGGAAAGTTTCTCCACCAAGCGGTGGCGGTGGAGGAGGAGATGGCCCAATGGATGGAATGAGTTATAGTTATTCCAAGGATTATAATTATGATCATTTAGATTACTACAAGTCCAAGGATTCTAGTTCTAGCTCAAGTTCTAGTTGGAGTGGATCTTCAAGCAGTGGAAAGAGTGGTAAGTCGGGTAGTCATTCGGGTAAATCTGGCAAGAGTGGCTCATCGTCATGGTCATCTTCGGGAAAGAGTGGCAAGAGCGGTGGTTACTCCTCGTCAAGCAGTTCTAGTTCATCGACGAAATGGGGAGCATCTTACAGTAAAGATTCGTATGATAACAAGCCATACTATCCCCCCAAACCCAAGCCATCATATCCCAAGCCTAAGCCAGCTTACTCCAAGCCATCGTATGATAGTCCTGATTCATACTCCAAGCCATCGTATAGCAAGCCGAGCTATAGTGAAGACTCATACTCCAAGCCATCATACTCCAAGCCGTCGTATTCCAAGCCATCTTATTCTAAGCCATCGTATTCCAAGCCATCATACTCCAAGGATACATACTATTCCGAGGATGCAGGATGGGGAAAACCAGAATGGGGATCTTCATCCTCAAGCTCGTCGTGGTCTTCGGGAAGTGGCAAGTCGGGCAAGAGTGGTGGAGGAGGATCTTCGGGCTCGTCAGACTGGTCGGGCAGCGGTAAGACGAGAAAAGTACGAAGGAATTTAAGAAGGAGGTAGATGTGAAGAGCGGCCGGTCCACCATTTAATATCACTTGTGTTGCAAAATGTATATATCTTTGCTGTGATATGGATCGAGACCTTGTTGGTTGCTATTGTATATTAGAAAAAGTGGGTATGTTGTGTTTGGAACATTACATCCCCCGGATCTTTGTTATATGGGTCGAAGAAAAGAAATAGAGATGTTAGAGTTGAGTAGTATGCGCCGCCTCTCGTCCTTCAAGTATTTGCTTTAGAAAGAGTTGATTGGATCAAACTTTTTTCTCGGTATTACTTTGTGTTTCAAGAAGGATATTGCTGTATTAGTAGAGGCTGGCTGCAAACATATTATACGTACTTATAAAGTTAGAAAAGAACTGATTTATGGAAGACATGCATGCTTCGATTAACTAGAGGGACCAAGCTCTGCTAACCAAATGTCTATTTTACCATACTACACCCGCATCTTAAACGATATGCTAAACTATCTATGCAATGTATTTGTAATCCTCATCTGCTGCCACAGCTTCATCCCTCTGACTACTTTTCACCTCACCCAGTACTCTTGATAAGCTCGTAATGCTTTTGTGTAATCATCCTTTGTCGCAAGTCCCTTTGAGTAAAGATCTTGAATCTTCTTCAAAGCTCCAATATGTCCACCCTTTTCTGCAATCATGTAGTGCTTTAATGCTCGTTCTATATTGCCAACATTTGCCTCAAATACACCTAGATTATGTCTTGCGGTTGCATCTCCTTTCATAGCAGCTCGCTCCCAGTAATGCACAGCCTTCTCCATATCTCTTTTTACCCCTTCACCTCCGAGATGAGCATTGCCAATGTTACAATATGCATGAGAATATCCAAGCTCAGCTGCCCGATGATATAATTCGAATGTCTTTGCCCAATCTTGTGGCAATCCGTGCTTACCCTGAGAATAATAAATTCCGAGAGTGTAAATTGCTTTGGCATCATTAACCTCCACACGCTTCTGCATTCTTTTGTTGATCTCTCCGTCTGATTCAGGTGCTGAAGTTCTACAAAAAGGACACAGTGGTATATCTGTTTTGCTGTGGTTGGCCACAGCATGAATACATCCAGTGCAAATCAACTTTCCACAGCATGACATATACGCACTCCCCGTTCCAAGATATGGCAATTGTAAGAAACAGATTGGACAATCATCTACTGGCGGAGGTTGTTGGAACAATTCAATATCATGTAATTCAGCAGCACGTTTGTTTTTTTCTTCTTGCAACTTTGCAACATGTCTGAGGTGCTCCTCACAACCTTTTTTATGCTTGTGCCGATGCCTCTTTTTACACGCTGCATTGCAATAATTCACTTGTTTACATTTGTTGCATGTATTACTAGCGCCCTCCTTACCACAATTTGCACATGTCACCTCCACGTCACCAGTATTAACTTTCTCCTTTAATACCACCATACCATCATTAGTACCATTATCAACTCCAATCTGATCTGTTTTGGTATGTTCTAATTTTTGATCACATGATGTGCACTTTTTCTCGGAGTTCATATCTTCTGCTCTGCTACTGTTCATATCACTTACCACAGCCGCTAATAAACTATCATTATTAGATATATTAACACTGCCTATACCTTGTGATATATCATCAACAATACTACTTGACACAGCTGTTCCATTGCTCATATGAATTGATCCTTATTTCTTTTTTTAGTAGAAAGATACCACACACTTGTTCATAAATATTCCAGCCTCTGCGGATCCACTAACGACCGACGATTAAAGAGGAGCTTTATAGTTATATTCTTCCGACGATTTAGCTGCTGCTATTCATCACATAGGTAACACGCACCCTCACACCAACCTCATTATTGGGTTGAATGAAACTTCATAGGTAGAAAAGAACATCTAGTGGAACTTCCACTAGCCTTTGGCGATTACTCTTAATTATCTGTGGTTTAAGAAACTTCTTAGGAGTCTCGGTCTTTGGTGGAAGTTCCAACCCAAAATATGCTTGTGAGATAGAGTGAGTGGACTTAGCAATAAAACCAAACTATATCTCTGTAAAGAAGGCATTATATTGTGCATAGACTTTATAAAGGATTGTTATAACGTATAGAAGATAAAGGTGAGATACTTTGCTTATGTTTTGTCGGAGGTGCGGTGGGTTTAGATCTCTATCTCTTTAGACTTTAGACAATGTATTAATCTCAAATAAATTGTAGGCGTTGGAGAAGTGGAGGTTGGTAGGTATGTATACATACTTATTGTACTCGTATTATCGAAGAGATAGCAATATATATTCATAATGATGATAGAATTGGAAGAGTGGGCCGAAAGATATTGTGGTGTGTGTGTGTGTGTTCATCTCTATACCACTTTTCTCATTCCCTTATGCTATGCTTATGCTTATCTTTGTTCAAAACAACTCTCTCTACAACTCACTACTACACAGCTACACACCATCAATATTGCCAATTCATAATAATGTCAGACGATGAAGAGTATAGTTTTGATTATGATGATTACACTGAGTTGACCGATCAAACACTTCTAAAAATTGAGCAAAATGATCCTAGTATTACTTTATTGAGATGGAACTATTCTTACTTTGTCAATAATGACGATGACGACAATAATGAAAAGAGTAAGAGGGTGGGTATTGCAATTGGAAATAATACACGCATCAGAGGATTGGGCGGGGATACAAATTTCTTAGACATTGCCTTATGTCGAGGTATTGCTAATAATCGATCCATTAAACATTTGGATTTTATGGATATTGATGATCTATCCGAGGAAAAGATAACAACCCTCTTCCCAATTTTTGAGCATAATAATATCGAGAGTATACATTTATGTCAATGTGAAACCGATGATGGTTACTATAACACAGCTTTGACATCAGCTTTATCAAAATTTAACACTCTTCGAAGTATTAGTCTTGATTCACACTGTGTTGATACCATTGATGAGTTTATTGATATCATGCGTGAGTTACAAAGGCATCATAATCTATCTTCTCTGGGTCTGAATTTTTTTGGATGGGAAGGTACCTGGTCATCAGTCGGGGAAGTTTTAAAAGCATGTAAAGTCAAGGCTTTAGAAATGGTTCATTGCAGTATCAATGACGAGAATGCTGCCGTGTTGGTGGACGCTCTCGGAGAGAACGACACCTTACGAGAACTGTTCTTTTATGGATATGAGTTTGATCCTCATGACCGTGACACTCAACTATACGCTGCTGGTTGGAGGAGCTTATTCAGTCTAGTTACAAGTCACTCGTTGGAAAAGCTGTCAATCACTGAAGCCGATATTTATAATGACGATGTGATTGAGTTGGCAGAGAAACTTGCAAACAACTCAACTCTAAAGGAGCTATCTCTCGGGGGTAAACGTAATTTAACCCGTGTTGGGTGGCGAGCAATCTTCACAAGCCTTCAGACTACGTCTGCACTAGAATCAAAAACAATTGATATGGCCAAAGATGTTAATGATGATGATTTAGCTGTATTGGTTAGTGTCATCGGAAATGGTACTCTGAAGGAGTTATGTTTTGAAGGATATTACAACTCAGATCTTTCAGTCCAAAGATCAATAAGCACCCAGGGATGGCGACCGTTGGCACAAATGCTAGGTGATACCAACAGGTGTAAGCTTGAAAAACTTTCCATGCGGTCAAACATTGTTGGTGACGAAGTAGTGATTGATATGGCACATGCTCTGGTCAATAATACTTATCTCAAAGAATTGGATTTGACGAATAATTATCTAATCACTGCAAGAGGGTGGAACGCTCTTTCAACTCTCCTATGTGACGTATCAAGCATTGGCAATACATACTCATCTAATCACACACTATCGGTTGACAGTCAATTAGCTACTACACGTCTCAATGATTTGTCATATGTCAACAAGAATAACAGCATAACCAATGCAGCACGAAAGAAGATCACGAAGTATCATTTCACTAGTACAGAGCAAGTTGGTACATCATTGGGGATGCAAGTAGTATCTGAGATGGATTGGATAGTATTGCCTCAGGTTATTGCCTGGGCTGGAAGGAAACACGATGACGAGGGATGTACAGTCTTGTATCAACTCCTCCGGGGTATCCCCGAGCTGGTAGAATACCAAACTCTGACTAAAACAGTTGTGGGTGAGAAGAGAAAGATTGGCTGTTTGTAGTAGTAGAAGGGGTAGTGTGTGCTGCTATGAATCGAATTGTCGTGTGGGATGGTATTATATAATGGACACTGGAGGACTATTCAGTAAAATAGAAGTATTGGGATTACAATCAGACAACTTACACATACATTTGAGCCCCCTAGCAAGGATAATTATACACTACCTATTCGACTTTAACCGCCGAGATTTCATCAACCCAATATTCTACACCCTCAGCAGGACCTTCGGCATAGAACTGAACACCAGTAATAGTTCCCGTTACATTGAGAGTAACTTGGCCTTCATAGTACGACCAATCACTGTCATTGATATCATCTTGGACGATATCTTCAAGTTCAGGTCCTAAATAAAACGTCTTCTCTCCATCATTATCATAAGTTTGGACCCTGAAAGTTAGCTTGATCTTGTCACTTGTAGCACCTTCTTTAATCTTGGCATAGCAAGAGACACGATAAGTTGCATCCTTTTGTACCTTCTCTACATCAATAACTTGTTCAATACCATTCCAATGAGCTTTTCTATCCATACACAACACGGAATGGGATCCAGAGTATACATTCGTCTCATCCAGTACAAACTCTCCACTATTCATATACCACTTATCTAAGCCAGCCTCGAAGTCACCATTAACAATTAAGTTATCTTCCCCTGCTTCATTGTGGCTATGATCCGAGTGGTCCTCATCGGCTTGATCAACTTCTTCATGGGCAGTAACTTTGAAATCCATACCACCAAGATAGATGAAACCCCTACCTTCCTTTGCCAGTTCAATGCTAATCTTATTAAACGTCTTGCCATCTTCATTTGCAACACAATCAGAATTTGATGTGATGACTTGAGTGTACTTCCAATCAGACCAACTGTCTGTTGGATCAAATGTCATATCAGATACGAGGATATCATTCACCTTGATAAGGTATGTCCGACTATTTCCACTTCCATTTGAATAAAGGAACTTGAATACACATTCTCCGCCATCCGGGCCTGTATCTACCTTATTGAATGAGACCATACTACGATCTCCTCCAAGTTCAGCATATCCAAACAATCCATCCTCCACACTCTTGATAAAGTGTATTCCATCAGAGAGGATAACTTCCTCTTCATTATCATCAATTTGGTAGAACCGATCAAGAGGTCCTGCCTTGGTGGTTGTATCCTTGGGCTCAATAGCAGCTTGTAAAGTTTCTTGAATGGCGGCTTCTTCTTCTTTGACGGCTATATCAGCTGGACTGGACTCAGGCTTGGCATTGTCATTCTTGTCACTTTGAACTGACTCGTCGGTGAAAGTTTGGAATGTTACCTAATTAATGAGTTGAGAGTGAGACCACATAATAGGTAACAAGCACATGTATCAAGTGAGTTTAATACAGACTTACCTCGGGAGTAGTCTTATCCCCCTCCTCCTCATCATCGGTACCAAGTTTAAAATCCAATCCATCTAAATAGATATATCCCTTACCACCATCATTCTGAATCTCGACACTAACAGTATTATATGTCTTACCATCATTATTACCTAAACAATTGTATGATGTTAGACTCTTGGTATATACCCAAGTTGACCAACTATTCGTTTTATCAAATTTGATTGTGTCTAGTGTTTCACCATTCATTTTGATAAGGTAGGAACGAGATTGATGTTTTGACCCGTTGGAGTAAAGTAGTTTGAAGGAACAGGTGCCACACCACCATCCTTCGGGTCCGGCGTTGATTTTATGGAATGCCACGGCCGAGCCTTCTCCGCTCATGTTGGCGTATCCATCACCCTTGTGAGGTAGAGAGATGGGATTGAGAAGAGGAAGACAAAGCATATCATGTGTAAGTTATAGATCTCATATAGGCAACGGCAACAGTCTTCTTATGAAACACATGACATATATCATACAATATAAACTCACCATGCCTTCTACCAACTCAACACCATCCGATACAACTATTCCATCCTCTTCACTACCAATTTGATAATATCTATCAAATTCCTCTTGTTGAGACGACGAAGTACCACCCTTGCCATAATAAATACCCAATACAATCCCAACCAATCCAAGTACTACAATTCCCACCATACACTTCCTTCTTAACTTTTTATATCGTCTAGTTGAAGTTGATTCATAACTAACTCCCTCACCCCTTCCTCCATTCTCTCTTCCCCATCGTACATTAGTATTATTGCCCATACGTTCTAAATCATCAATGTTACATTCCCTACTAGTAGTACCAGTATACTGTCCCGAGTTATTAAATACAGGTAAATTATCAATTATTGATGACGCTGTATCTAAAAAGTTTGTTGTTTGATACCTTCCACTATTCATGGTGTTATTGTTTGTGGAAGTGAAGTATAAGTGATCATGACGATCTACCTCGTATATAAAGTCTGCATCGTCATCGTCACTGCTGCTGCTCTCTTCTTCATCATAACCATTGCCTGTAGAGGAGTGTAAAGATGAAGTTACATGGGAAGAAGGGGTAGTTATAGATTGACCACCCGTAAATCGATGCTCTAATTCCATCACGCCTAACGAGTTGAATACCATCTTTGGTGGACTAACTCCCTTATTCCCCTTGCCATCTTTTGTTGATGAGTTGTCTTCTTGATCGGTAATATTGATATGATTGTTAGAATGATGACGCCATTGAGAATTGTCGATGTGTGCATCAGTATCGACCAGTCCGGCTAAAAAGCTATCGTCTAAATGCAGATGTATTTCATTATCTTCATCGTCTTTTTCAACATGGCCATCGAGTAGATCACCGAATAGTGATGAGTTGGAGTTCATATCTTTATACTTAGCTATACTTAATAGTTGTGTGTATCACTGTAGAGTTGTCGATAGCAAAGACCAGTGTAGAAATTATTGATATCGTCTGTATTGCAATGATTAAACTCAGATAATGTGATCAACCTTGCATATATTATTAGCCGTACTGCCCCGACCAGAGGTATAAAGTAAAGCACATAATAAGAGAGCTTGAGATAGAATTGGGCCGTGGATTTGTTAGGCAGTAGGCGGCGTTACAAACTGCCTTCTATTAGTATTTGAGGCATGATAGATGATGGCAGTATCATGGGTATCGTTTGATCGCCGAAGGATACCAATTGCGAATAGATGGCGGTACTCGTCGGGGGCGAACGAAAAAAGTGGGAGGGAAGTTTGAGGAGGTTTTCATCGGTAACAACCAAGATCCTTCGATATCTCCTCCACTTCCCCCGCTACCAACGTTACCTCCACTACCAATTGGTATTGCAACAAAGACTTCAGCGGATCTAAAGATGAGTGCAGAAGAAAAAGAACAAGCAATAATGTGGGCAGAATCATTAACAATCGCTGATGTTGTGCTAACTGAAAATAAATTAGATGTATATACACTCGGAGGAAAGGAATGGGGTCCACTTCGTCGTTATATAAAGCTTGCATTCATACTAAAGAACAACATTATAGTACCACAGTTTTTGAGAAAAGATGATCGATTGGGCAAAGTAGTATCAAATCATATCAATCCACTACATTGTCCTTTACCTACAAACCTGCAGAAATATCAGAGTCCCAAGACGATCGATTTGAGAGACTATGTCATATGCTTAGCGAGTACTTCATCTTACACGACGGGAAGTTTCCAAAACAAAGGGGTACTGAAGCAAATGAGCATGTATTGGCTACTTTCATTAGTACTCAACGTGCGAGACTCAAAGCAAAAAAAGGAAACAAGTCCTTCTCGCATCATCGGATTGAGATGTTGAACAAGATACATCCTGGTATACTGGATGCCAAGAAGAAGTATGACAAACACTATGATTTGGCAAAAATGCCAAGCGATGAAAATGAAAACACTTACTCGCTGGAAGAAGTGCCTATTACTATTACTACTACTGATAATAAAGGTTATACATTATCTCCTCCAGCACTTCCTCTGCTACCACCACTACCAACCATTGATACTGTAAAGGAGGATGTGTATCCCCTTACTACTAACACGAACGGCATTAATAGTAAGAAGAAAAAGAACAGCAAGAATGAACAAGCAATAACCTGGGCAGAATCATTAACTATTGACGATATAGTACTAACTGAAAATGGGCTCGATGTGCACACCCTCGGCGGTAAGAAATGGGGTCCAATTCTTTATTATGTGAAACGTGCATTCATGAGGAAGAACAACATTACAGTGCCACAGAATATTAGAAAAGATCACGAATTGGGTAAGGTAGTATCAAATCATATCACTAATACATCAAAAGGAAAGAAGTTCACTAAGCCACTGAGTAAGGAAGAAAAAGAGCAAGCAATAATATGGGCAGAATCATTAACAATTGACGATGTTGTACTAACTGAAAATAAATTGGATGTATATACACTCGGCGGCAAGAAATGGAGTCCACTTCTTTCTTATGTTAAACTTGCATTCATGAAAAAGAACAACATTATAGTACCACAGTATATGGGGAGAAAAGATACCGTATTAGGTAAGGTAGTATCACATCATATCAATCCACAAGCCTGTCCTTTACCAAAAGATGGACCATATTCATATGTAAAAGAGTCGTCTACAAACTGATTGCTCAAATCAGCTCAAGCTTTACATATACTCCACCAATGTATGTAGGAGCATCCCGTGATATCAGTCTCCAGAGGATGCAGCATGTGTCTATGAGATAGAGGAGTTGATAAAGTGACCTTTTAAAGTCTACTTGCAAAGCAGTAACTTCTTCCGCTTCCAAGAAGATCATATTCATGCAACTTTTGACTAGTACTGATATTGCCAAAAAGGCGTGTGCACTTGCAGGTACTACATATAAAGCAACACCTATCAAGGTGCAAAAGCCTCGAACAAAGTCCATGTTATACTCTTTTTCACGGAAACTTGAAGTCTTAAACAGTATTGGTTTGCAATGTGAACTGTGTATACCCTCAAGCACCTTACATGATTGGAGAAAAAATGAGGAAAACATTGCTGCTATTGTCAGAGCTGGTTATGGTCATAGACTATATTTAGTAAGTGTTATTATTTGTGATCATATTCTAATTGAGTCTATCTTATACTTACCTGTTTCTTCTTAGGTAAAGATGTGAAGAGGGCTTTAAAAAGTATTAATCTCATACCGAAGCAGCAAAAGGAGGACGAACTTAAAGAGAAAGATAAGGAAATCACTTCATATCAACGGGTTAATAAACTGTTGTCGGATAAGCATGAGAAGATGTCAAAAGATATGATATCAAAAGATGAGCAGATTGCCCTGTTGAGAGACAATCTGGGGAATAACAATGAGCAGATTGCCGCAAAAGATGAGGAGCTTGCTTCATTGCAAATTACAAAAGAAGACTCTATTGCCTCGATGAAAGATGCCTTGAAGAATAAGAATATAGAGCTTGTCGGCAAAGAGGATGAGATTAAATCAGTAAATGCTTCTTTGTCAGTGTCCGGCAAAGTGTTAAAGTCAAGATATGAAGAGATAGTCATGTTGAAAGATACTTTGAAGAAAAAGAATGATCAAATTTCTGCAAGAGATGAGGAGATTACTGATTTGATAATCAAGAATATGGATACACGAAGGAAGATGGCGGAGAGAGATGCTGAGATTGCCTTGTTGGAAGATACTCTGAAGGAAAAGGATGAACTTCGCTTGCTAAAAACAGAGAGGGAGATTTCAATGTTGAGAGGCAAGCTTGCTTCGAGGGATGAAACGATTGCATCTCACCTCAAAAAGATCGATTTGATAGAGAGGAGCCTCGAACTCCTAAGAGATGAGGTTGCTTTGAAAGAGAGAGCAGCGGAATCGCTGCAAGTCAACCTGAAGAATAAGAATGATCAAATTATAGCAAAAGATGAGAAGATTACTTCATTGGTAATAGCACGCCGCCGCACTCAACATCAACCCAAAGTATTAACGGTACAATTAGGTCAAGAACACACCACTTGCAGCATATGTCTCTCAAAGTTCTCCACTGACACTGATTTGAACAACAAAGATAACAATATTACAAAGCATCTACCAGTCCTAAGTGCATCATCAAAGTCATGTGATCACTACTTTTGTCACGGTTGTATTTCTAAAGCAACAAGCTGCAATTGCTGAAGAGAACGATGGTAAGGTTCCAAAGTGGATACCATGTATGGTTTGTAGGAGAAAGACTGCATTCTGCCCTAGTGAGCCAAAGTATCATCGGATGTTGATTGACATTCTAAAACAGGCTAAGTGGACTGATGTGGCTGAAGTAGAAGAAGAACCAAAGGCAAATAACAACAAGATACCGGCAAGAGATGAAATGATATCGAGTGGCGTAGAGATTATCTAAGGATAGCAGAAAGTAGCCGAACCAAAGCAAAGGCATAGCTACTATATGAGCAATAAGAATTCTCCATGGTAACATACACTGACATCTATTGCTAGCTTACGTTTACATACTTCCCTAATACATCATTCCTGAAACCTCTAAGCAGCCGGATTATAAGGATACACCTCTCCATCTACTGCCGATGCTGTTGCTACCCATCCATAGTGCGGATCATAATAGTATGGTTGCTGATGATAACATGGTTGTGAACAGTATGGCTGTGGATACTGTTGTTGATATGGCTGTTGTACCACCATCAGGGCACTTCGAGCACAATACAAGTCACTTTCCAATTCAACTATTCGTTTTGCTAATACCTCCGAAGCAACCGAATATTGTGGTTGTGGTTGTGGCTCAGTATCAATAATCTTAGGAATACTATTTGCTGTTGATGACGTTGTGGTGGCAGTACTACTACTCATCCTCTTGCCTCTACCACTGCTTTTGGACGACTTAGAGTAGGCAATAGGATCATTCAAAAGCTTTTCTACCATCTTCTCTGCGTTGACCACGGCTTCTTCCGTTCCCGTTATGATAACCAAACGACTATTATTACCATCCACTTTCTTACCGCTATGATCAATCTGTATCCGAGCTTGACTTTCTACCTGTAGTTCATTAATCATTTTACCCCTTCTTCCAATGATACGACCAGCATCAGACTTGTGTACTTGCATCTGTTTCATACTAGCTTGACCTAATGCCAATTCAACTTTATCTTTTTGATTATTGCATAACATTGATACTAAACTCTTGGCAAAGTTGATATCCTCTATACACTTACCACGGTAGGTAATCATGGGAGGTAGACGAGACTTGGCATCTTGATTATCAACAACGATGAAACAACCAGAACGAGCTTGGAGGTCACGAATCATCTCTCCTCCTTTCCCGATGATACTGCCAACATGATTGCGGGGTAGTTCATCTTTCTCTTCTATTCTGAATGAATCAGTTGATACATTCTCTGATGATGTTGATGCTTTTGACGTATCTGATACTGTTGTTGACATGATGGATAAGATTGGTTAGTAACTCAGCTGATACTGAGGCGCCCTCGGGGCTCCATTCTGCCCTTTTTCATTCAATGTCCTGAGCCCTCGGGCGGACTCTATAGCTGGCATTTAGCCACTTTTTTACACCTTGATTTCTACTAGTTCCTATGTAGGTTCTAGTACAAATACGAGAAAGGTGTCACAATACAACCGTAGAAAATCAGGTACAAAGGAGTTCCTACGGTATCTTGAGGAAAGGGGCTGTTCAAAGTCGAGTGATACGGTATTGATACGTCACGGGTACCACTTAAAGGATGACTTCTAAAAGCGGTACTCATGTCGTTTTAATAATTACGGGAAATCCGTATTTTTTAAATGCTGACTTATGTTGTTTTAACTCTAAAGTTATGCGACCATCAGAGAGTATATATTTGGTGGTGATTTATATATATATAGATATATACTATATACTAATTTCTTTCTTATAGAGTACCTAATCTAATCGTAGAATGATCTAGGCACGGTATATTTGGAGTCTTTCTTTACCTTCTTCCATTCTTCATTTGGATAGTGTATCATATTCATTATGCTTGTGTCAACCCGGTTGGCATCATATCAGATATCAGTCTCACTGTTACTCAATGCATCCTTGAATGTTGTATCAAGAATAGTTTGCATTTTGTCACAAGTATATACCTGTTTCGGAAAATTTGAGTGATGATTGATGAAACATGAACTAATAATTTTACCACACGAACTCTTTTCCGACTAAAAACAGATTCCAAAAAATACGGGATTCTTGTATTTTTGATATTTCATACTCAATCGTTGAGAGTCAATTCTTGTACATTATCAAAGTCAGGAACATTAGAGCCAGAGTTAGCGCCACCGAAGATACTAGAAATCTTATCGTGTGGCCAATGACTATATCCAAGATCATTTGCAACGAATTGTTTGATATCCCAATCCAGCATATACTTGTCAAGTGCAGTGTTTGTATTGATGATACGTTTCGACTTGAAAACTGTTTTGATGTCTTTGTCAAATTTCTCGAGAACCTTCTGCACGTTAAGCTCTTTGTTATTGAAGAACGTAATAACACCAGCTTGGTTTGCCATCGACCATGAATGAAAAGCTTCGTTCAACCCTTCTGTGTTTGTGAAGATAGTATGAATCTTGGCAAGAGCAGCATTCAACGAATGCGATTCAAGTGATGAAGCTGCACGAGTAACCTTATGCGTAAACGTAATGGTTGTTTTGGGATAACCCATATCGCCATTGTTCTTCTTCTTCCTCGACAATTGATTTGGACCATGAGCTTGCTTTCGAATGAAAATATCTCTCATTGAAGAGACCCATAGCGGCACATCATCATTGTATATGTTTTCCAATACCATCTTCATGAATCCAACTTTGAAATACCAAAGAACATTTGGAAGCTGAATAAACACGATACGATAGGTTGATTGATCGGCACTTTGAAACGCTGCACTCTGAAAGTATTTGGCGGATTGGGCAGCAGTAACACTCTCCATTTGATTCTTGAATTTACCCATATCCAATCGAAAAGATTTCAAGTCATTACTACTAGTAGATGCCCCCGCGTTCGTCTTTTCACTATTAGAATCAGTATTTGCGGATGATACAGTATCGGACTTACCTTGATTTAATTTAACCGATTCACCTTGATTGACATTTTTGTTACTAATTTCATCTCTACTCATACCAACATATTCAAACTTTCCCGTCTCACTTGGATTAGTAATAATTAGCTCAGACGACTTCAAACTAGGAAGATCTTCCGTGACTGTCTCTCTTGGATTACGAACAATTAGCTCAGACGACTTCAAACTAGGAAGATGAAGAAGTCTCACAGCAATGTCAGGTTTGTGACCCTCTACATACGTAACACCTTTAACTTCATTGTAACTGATAGTGCCAGCGTTGTTAACGTATTGTTTCTGTTTGGCTTGGTCAATTTTGTTTGGGTCAGTAATCATAAGAGCCATTACATCCAATGCAGATAAATCCTCTGAATCTCCATCTTCATAAATTACATGGAAGTATAACTCTCTCGAATAATGTGTAAAGGTATTAGTCAATTGAACAACAACACCTAGGAATACTCCTGCCTCGAATGTTTTTTCAATGTATTTACCCATAGTAATATTCCTACGATTTGAATTGATAAAGTATATATGAGAAGTATGTAACGGTATCCAAAAAAAAAGACGGTATCCATAAAATATATTTTTCAAAAATACCGAAAACTCGTAATTTTTAAAAAATGCGGTATCCTAAAATGGTAAAACACTCCCAAATGATACTTACTCAATAAACCTAAGACGATCATTGAATAACTTCCTCAACCTTCTCGCCAGAGCTTTGTTTGTCTTCGGGATCTTCTCATTCACAGCGTAGTTTATAAGAACCATAGTTAACACATCAGTTGATGTAGTACTTTGTAGGTGGTCCAAAAGGATGTCCATCGCTTCACTCAGGGATGGGGAAGTAGAAGAAGAAGGATCTAAATCAATAGCGGATTGAATGATGGAAGGAGGACTTGTCCAGTTGATATGCCTATACGTCATTTGTTCCTCCCCAGGTTTAAGATCCACTGAAACCCAAGTTTGATCAGTTGGCAAGGGAGGACGTTGATTGACGTTGGTGGTACCGCCTGAAGCGTCATCCAAGAGAAGGCGCTTGTTGGAGGATGTATCCGTATCAGCGTTAGCGAGGTCACGTTTGTGTGAAGTGCTTGTAGGAGTTACGATGCTTGTGCCAGTAGAAGCATTGGCCGACGAGTTAAGGGATGATTGCAATGACTTTGATGCATCATGATTCATTGCAGTATCATGCTGTGAAGATAAACGGGCGGTCGTAGGCTGAGCGGCGGTGGATTTATTTCCTCCTGTTGCCGCAGAACGAGTTGAAAAGGATGTCAACATGTTGATTGATGAATAGTAGTATAGGGTGGAATGGAAGGTGATAAGATGGACGATGAGTAAAAATTATGAGAGGAATGATATTTTTGTTTGTAGGGGATTTTGTACGGGGCAGTAGAATTACTCTGCTTTAACATGTTGGGCGGTTTCTTTATTGGATGGTAAATTTTGACAACCAATTTATACAAAGACAGATCTCAACAAAAATTTGACAATCATATGGTTTAGAATGGGGAACAGATGAGCCCTCCCAAATTTGGCCATCAATAATCGGAAAACAGGCTGAACTCCAATACCAATCATAAATCGACAAAAAATAACCACGGGGCTGTTACAACAAAGAAATGTCGGACTGTCAATTATGGAAATTCGTCGGGGTGATGAAAATTGTAAAAGTTTGTCAGCATACAAGGTCACCTCATTATTTAAGCATATGTACTAATAGACAACTCATTAGATATGGCTACAACAATCGAATTGAGTTTAAATGAACTACAACAACAACTAATGGAAGCACTTACCGCTGGGGCGGGGATCGTGTTCTTCGTGCATAGTCTACAAGCCTTCACTATGTTCCTTCCTGGAGATAAAGATATGTATACACATGAAATGAAATCATTGCGTAAGCAATTGAGACGCGGAACTATCGTTGATATTAGAGCCGGAGATGATTTTCATATCAATGGGAATACACTATATCCTTTGGAAGTGAAGTTCGATAGCGTCGACTGCTATGTATATATGCTATTACGTCAACAAGGTAATTTTACAGATAGCGAGTACACTCCATACTTTTTCAGTAAACTGGATAAGAGAGATGCATTCCTAAAGTGGTTATTGAAGTAAATAGAAACAGATCGAAGTTTTATCGGCATGTTTCAATTATGTCTATATCGTATTCTATTGGATAGATCCATATGTATCACCACTAAGAGAATAATTATTAAGTTAGACATTTGGTTTGCCATCTTTCCAGTCACCCCTTGCCATTCATCTTTCCATTCTCCCAATCACCGTCATATACATCTCCGTTACTAAAGTAATGATAATACCTATCCACCCTCTGGATGCATAACTTAATGCTGCCGTCTCTGCCTCGTATATGATCACTTATGCCTGAGTATGCACATCACTCTAAAGAGGGAGCTACACGTGTAATTTGTGTATTGGAATCATGGTGGTGGTTTGAAATTTCGGCTCTTCGATATTCGGCATGCAGATGGCTGAACTTCTATCCAACCAAAATTTGACAATGAGCCGCCAAATATTGGGGCAGTGGAATAATGACCACCAAAATTTTGGGATTGAGAAAGGAGGGTAATTAGAAGGAGCCTGAAAATTTTGACAAAGAAAACCTCCAAAATCTTAAGGCGCCTAACTTTTTTAAGAACTCAACGCTATTAACAGCTGCTCATTATCATAACACCTCAATCATAAAATCAACTGACAACAAGTAAAACATCAACTCCTCCTCCAGTCATCCCCAACAACAATAAGCGACGAAATTAGAAAGAACTAAATACAGTTATACAGGAAGAAAGCATAATATATATACAAAGGTAAGGGGTTAATTGATTAGTTTACATATTTATTATGTGCATATTCTATTGCAATAAACAAATTGACAATGTATATACAATCTCGCCATTGCAATAATTAAATTACCATTGCAATAATTAATTCACTGTATGTAATTACTTTCTAACCACCATGTCTACCTACTGTTGTTTAATCCACATAAAGCCGTGAGATATATTATGGTGAACACCCGCAACCGGAAGGACGACGCTGCTGATGAAGCTACTTCTCCTCCTACTGATAATAAATCATCATCAACTGATACTGTTGATGTGGACCACCAAGAATCCAATGAAGGTGGCAAGGACGACGCTGCTGCTGAACCTACTGCTCCTACTGATAATAAATCATCATCAACTGATGCTGTTGATGTAGACCACCAAGAATCCAATGAAGGTGGCAGAACTGTTGCTGCTACTGCTACAGAAGCAAACGCCGACACTGCTAATACCAACTGTGGCAGAACTGTTGCTGCTACTGCTACAGAAGCAAACGCCGACACTGCTAATACCAAAACCACAGCAGTAGACGCTGCTACTACCGCATCGTCGCTTCGTCCTACCACTTCGGGAGATGGTGATGATAATGGTAATGGTTCAGCATCTAACGATCGTACCAAAACCGCCGGCACACTGACAGTAGCCGGTAATGGTACTGCTGGTATTGCCATACACCGTTTCAATGCCCCAACTAAATCACCGAGTCCAGATCCTGAGAGTCCTGATCAAGGATCACGCTATACTCCTTCAAGTGATAGAGAAGGAAATGATGCTGGTGATGGTGATGATAATCGCAGTGAATCAACTCATTCAAGTGATGATTTGCCAGGGTCCACTGTCAATTGTGATTCAGTAGATTCTGTTTCGTATCTGGCCTCACCTGCCAAGCAATCTGAGTTAACAAATGTATTCGAAGACCATTTGGTTTACTCCAATGTCGTTATGGATCCATCAATGACCGGATGTACGATCCCACGAGACGGAAAGAGTGGTGTATTATTCACCATCGGTACCAATCACAACCCTCTCAAGCATACTACATCAGCAGAATTACAGGACCGAATGATGGGTAAACCCACAAACGCTACTATTGAAACTCATTTGCATGGAAATATAGTAAATGACGCGTTTCAATCATTTGTGTTCTGTGGACCTAAGGAATGCCTGAAGCAAGATGCACCCAAAAAAAGTGTAAGTGTTTGTTAAGATGATTTGTCATTCTTATTTGAAACATACCGGAATCTTGTATCTTTGAAATTTATCTATACAGAAAAATATCAATAAGATACCGAAACACCGGTATCTTTTCAAAAATACCGGATTCCAGTATTTTTGAAATTTCACCTATTGGGGATACCGAATTTTATAGATACCGGTATCTTTTCAAAAATACCGGATTTCTGTATTTTTGAAAATCGAATTATTTAGTCTCACTTCACTCCTATCATGCATCTTTCTTTCCAACAATTTACAACAGATATTAAGTGTTAATTATACAATGATGACTAGGTTGGGGCCTAAGAATCTGAATCAAATATAGGTATCGATCTCTACAAACACGTTCAGTTCACAGAACACATTAAGAAAACAACAGAAATGTTGGAAACAAGCAATCTAAGGACAAAAGACTCGAGAATGATAGTAGCCCAACATTACAATATAAGTGACGCTTGGGGGAAAAAGGAACGTGAGTTTAGTGACAAAGAGAGTGAGATATGCGAAATAATCAATGCATTCAATTCAATGAGGTGGGAACAAGGATATGATTTTCAACATGATGAAGTTCAATACAATGTGTATTTCGATATAATGGAAGGGCGACATAGATGGGTAGCATCTATCTGCACAAATGAAAGTAGTCGATATGATCAAAATTGCCCCAAAATTGAGTATGGATCTTTAAATGATGAATACATCAAAGAGTCTCTAATGCAAAACAATGCAAATAAATCTTTCGCAACTAATATGTGGAAAGAAGTAATCAAGAACAGCAAGTTTAATGCGAAAGAGAAAGCATGTGAACAAGTAAAAAATGGAACATATGGTATGAAAAGTCAAATTAAGTTTAGTGTACACACTATACACTTGAAATCAGCGCCAGAAGATGAAAAAGTAAGAAAAAAGGACGGGTCACAAGAAAAATTGATATACTATTTGAATGATATTAGTGCACAAAGCCGCTTATCAAAAGGACACGTGAGTAAACCATCAACTCTCGAGAGTCTTGAAGTTACATTAGGAGAAGCTAATATAGAAATGAAAAGGAAAAAAGTTAGTCGACGCTTGTTCAGTGCTAATCCAAATCGACTCAAAATAGGAACAACCCCACAGGAGCTGTTCAAACCCATTATAGTTGGTCAAACACCAGTTAATAGTGCATTGATGAAGTTAAAAAAAAATTATACCATTGGTAAGGAGGAAGAAACAATCTCCAGTTATCATAAAATGTCACCAGATGGATTTCTCGACGAAACACAAGAGATTAAACATTATATCGAACAACCAAATACCAATACTTTTACACTATTGCAAGATAGATTCACAAGTTTCGTGGAAACAAATCAAGGTAATGCAGATGAATTATTCAAAGATTATTCAGAATCTATCAGGAATGAAAAATTTGATCCGAATTTCTACTATAGAAACAACTACATCGAAACGGGTAGAGAACCTCGATTCAAGGGCAATGAAAAAATCGATTCAAGTAAACACACATTGAAGCCACCGTTCCCCTTGACTTATTATAATTTACTTCAAAACAAGAAGAAACCCAAGAACAGAGAACAACAAGTATTGTTATCGTTGAGTACAATGAATCATCTCCTGATGATACCTTTGATTCACAAGTGTTGCCGTGAAACAAATTACCACAGTGCGAATTTAACGCCTGATCAACTTACAAAACAGTTGCGTTACATTGTGAAATACCACACATCATTAATACAGGCACACAACACATTGGAAATGAACCCAATTGCGCAAATTATATACGGCTTTGATAAAGGTACAATGGTAAAAGAAATTGATAGTGTTACTGCTTGTACATTGACGCTATCACACGCTGTGAATGCAGAGCTTATGAACAATGTCGACATCACAAGCCTAATAAACAAAATTGCAAAATCCAAGTTGAATCAAAATATTGGAAAAGCACTCTCCGATACTCAAGTTCAATATTCAATAGGTAAGTCAGATTTGAAAAATACTGGAAATCTGTAATTTTGAAAAGGTATCCCCTCACCAAATCGACACTATTCCACATATAATACAGGTATAATTGGAATCATGTCGAATGTATTGGGTAATATGCTCTCAAACCTAATCGTACAAGGTATTAAGAATGCATCAAAAACCAGTGTATCAGGAATATTTCCCCAACTCTTGAGAACACTAATCTGTAGTCAGGCTATATATGATGGAATGGATGTGTTTGGAAATGTTGGATGTAACCCAACACTTAACACAGAAGTTGTGAAAGATCATTTCCCACAGTTTCTAACAGTATGGAATGCGTTCTACTCTGGTACTCCCGTCGACAACACAGAAATTAATAGAGCAAATGATATACTTTCAGCTATATGCCCTGTCGGTAATGACTATAGAGACGTCAATCCGATGCTCTGTAACGGACAAGAGGTGGCTACACACCTAACTACAAAAACAGCATTGAAAAGTAATAAGTATCTCATCGCATGGGTGACGTTTATCATTTATTACCACGAGCGAGTAACTGCATCAGAAGATGTAATACATGATGAACCGATATTAAAGGGAGGACGCGTTGGCTACCAAATCACACAAAAAAAGGTTGTATCAACAATGAGAGACGATGAGCGTTTTGAGGGAAGTGTAATGGAGGGGTTTAAGCCAAATGGAGATTTCGACGGCATTCGTTTTGAATATGGTCGTAGACCTAAGAACCTCCGACAGTTCGCATTATCATCAAAAACAAACTGGCTCAACTTGTCGGAATGGATGGCATTGTTGTTTGAGCCCATTAATGATAACTGCTCAGAGGAATTTAAAAGAGCACGTGAATCAGCACTATTTAAATTGCACAACGAATCAGAACCAATTAAATTGGATCTCATAGCTAAATATGCATCGAAAGTGAAGAAACCCAAGCCTGCCCCCACAACAAAAGCGAAGAAGAAGAAGCAGTCACCAAATCCACAATCCCAAACAAGTAATAATAATAATAATAATCATGAAGGTTCGCAGCAGTCCCAAACACCAAATAATAGTAATGATGGAACTGTAAGCTCGATCACTACAACCACAAAATCAGCTAATGCAGTTCTAGCAAAAGACTTTGACAAGGAGGATGAAGAAGAGTATGAACAAGAATTAACTACCAATAGTCAGGGTGGAGATGATAAGCAGAAGGAACAGCAACCAACAAGCGATAAACCGACTGATGAACGCAGAGAAGGAAATAATAGTGAGAAAGGTGCTCCCGTATCAACTGGAAATAACAATAGTAATAAATCGGATGAAGCTGGTCAGTTGAGTCCAGGAGAAAATGAAGGAGAGTCATCAACTTTCTTCTTCTCGGATGAAGCCGACCCTGTATCTACTGGGCGTATTAGTAGTAATATGCAAGAACAAGCATCTAATAAGTGTAATATAAATGATAACAAAAAGCGCGATGCAGGTCAGTTGAGTCCAGGAGAAAATGAAGGAGAGTCATCAACTCCAAAGAAGAAGAAACAAGCTACAAATGCAGGATCGGACAATAACACCGTCAACGAAGTAGTGAGAAACGATACCTTGGGTGGGAGTAATAATAAACGAGATGGAGCACAAGGAGAAACAAATATTGGATCTAATAAAAGACAGAAAGTAGACGACTCAAACAAGTATCATCTCGACATTGCAAAAGATTCAATTAGATATCGGGTACGATATCAGCCCTATTGGAACAACAAAACGAACATCATACACAACAAATTCATTCATATCATCTCGCCGGATGACGATGAAGAACACGAATTACTCACAAATGAGAAGTACAACAATATTAGTACAAGTGATGAAATTACGAAGCATAAGGAAGAGCTATTAGATGAATACAACATCGAACAAGGCAAAGAACCAACCTTCGGAGTTGCATCATTTACGATAACAAACGAAACGGATATTAGTTTCTACAATGACTGCATACAAAATAGAAAAGTTACCCAACGAAACTATTGGAAACTTATTGGTGGAGTTTATAAGGGCCAAAGAGGTATGTTACCACAACCATCACCTGCATGGGAACGCAACTGCAACAAAAGTTCATTAAAAATCAACTATTACCGAAAAAATTTTGCGGTCCTCGTAGATATAATGAAAACACGGGGGTATCGATATATATCTGAAAAGATAGAAGGAGATGATGCAGCAGAAACTAAATGTCTAAGGTTCCTGTACATTACAGACCACCCTATTAAAGATCTTATGGATGTTGATGAAAGCGATGAGGGTTCATTTGATCCCAAGCTTTGGCCAGAGAGTGAAGATGATGGGCATCAGAGTGGAAGTGAAAGTGGAAGTTCAAGTGAGGACGACAGTGAAGGTGATAGCAAAATGAGTGAAGGCGAAAAAGGAAGTTCAAGTGACGACAGTGATTATGATGACAATAAGAAGGGCGAAGAGGAAGATGAGCAGGAGGACAGTAAGATAGACTCTGATTATAACGAAAGGGGGGATGAAGATGATAACGAAGAGGAGGATGAAGATGATAACGAAGGGGAGGATGAAGATGACAACGAAGGGGAGGATGAAGATGATAACGAAGGGGTAGATGAAGAGCAAGGTGGACAGGATCTCCCTCCGAACGTGATAGAAACTGAAGAGGAACCCCATGAGCATACTGAACAGGAAGTCAACAAGGCAGCAAATCAGGGAATCAACAGAGAAGAAGTATAGTAGCGGTATGAACTACAACAAGCACAGGAAATGGAGAATTGGTTTGGAAAAGAGTTGAGAAGTGAAGAGAGTGTAGTGGTATCAGCTACACTATGTATTAAATAGACGTTAATAAGATAAATTGTCGAGAAAACCAAAATCCTAGTCTCAACCTAGATATTGAGACATCCAGTATCTTTTCAAAAATACCGGATTCCAGTAATTTTGAAATTCGATTGCAATTGCAAATACCATCGACGCATCAAAAGTATATGTAGACAAAGGAACTAATACTTTTGGAATAACAGTCATAGTTACATGTGAATTGACTAGCTATAGCGTTGCTCGTAGATTTGAATTATCACAAGCTAAATGAACTGGATATAGGTAACCTCGATCGACCACAGTAATACTAATGATACTAATTGATTTGAACCTCTAATTCTTCTTCACAATCACCAAGCAATAGAAACAAGAGTCTACAAATCACTCTTACTTCTCTACCCAATATTGATTTTGAACTTCGGCCTGTCCATGATGTTTAACACAATCCTCTCGGAGGACACAAGGCTGTTTCCAGCTCTCATTAAAACAACAACGACAATAAGGGCAGTCGTGATCACTTAGAGCGATGATCCTACCTACTGCCACTCGACATACAGAACAATCCTTTTTGGCATAGTCCATACCTCGAGGTACCTTCTGAAGAGCCTTTACTGTGTACCACCAAACTTGGGCGTGTTTCTTTCCAGAACTACTACTGACATTGGTAATCATCATTGAGGTAGACTTGATACGCTGGATCTCAGCCTTTCTACTTTCAATTTCAGATTCAAGTAAAGCAATCCTTTCAAGATCATCAGTAGAAGGTTTCACTTCATTCTCATTGCTCTCCTCCACGGCTTTTACTGCCCCCATGGACACATCCAGAACATACAATAACCTCTTCTTTGTATTCTCATCCATATCTAAATCTTGTTTTACCGATAAGATATATAACTAGTTATTATTCTCTTTATTGATGTTCATTCTATCGTTAGTTTAATAATATTATAAGCACAAACTCTGATCAATCCAGATGGATCTTTTATTGGTATTATACAATACCACTATCGCTTCTTCTTCATCCATCTCTATTTCTGTACACATGTCTTACTGTACATAGGGTAGTACCATATTCTATCGGTCCCCACGAGTGATGATCCATTACTTGTTATGTTCATCAGTCGCATTCCTCTTTGTATACTTGAATAGGAATCTACCCAACAATTTTTCTTTTCTATCAATAGGCAGAATCTTCGTTAGAGCATCTGCAAGATTTGTTTCTGTATCTTCCTTGGCGTGTCTCATAATCTTGGCGGCTACGGCCTCTCGGCATATATGATAATTAATCGCATTGTGCTTCTTGCCCAATTGTGATTCAGCCCTTGATACATTCTTAAATACGGCTTCATTATCAGAGTATGTGTTTGCGGGCCCTGTTAATGGTACCCCAAAACATTTAAGCTTGATACGCGTCGCAACTACTAAGTCTCGAGCTATCCTCATGGCTACTAGCTCAGATCCGTACGTTGCGCTCTCAACTGTATTCTGCTTCTTACAATATGCAGTGGTAACGGTATTTTGTACTAGTATAAGTACCCCTGTATGGGACCTACGAGTTACCACATTACCTGCATGATTCGCATCTACAAATACTGTGATGGTTACTGGCTTACCCAATGGCTCGGGCATATCTCGAGGATCTTCCTCCTTCATGTCTCCATAGAAATCTGTCCAGTCAGACGCATCACATTCGGCGAAACTCTTCTCATCTACTGGTGGCGTAGTTGGATCAAATATTACGGCCCTTGCGTGACCTTGCTTTAAATGATGAACGATGGCATATAGCATTTCAAGATGTCCCATTCTTGGGTTTGCTTGATACTGTGACATTATTGAGATCTCAACTAGCACGTGGAACCTACCAAGTTCAACATGCCAATTATTTGTCTATACCATGATGCATGTTCTCTATCGCATTCGTCAGTTGCATCTAATTCTGGCTTATAATTTGTTGGGAAAATACCTTGACATCTCCTGTTCTTACCCTTCAGCTCTAGACCTTCTTTCTTGAGCTTATCTTCCACAATGTTTACCATATTCGTAATGTACTGTTCGCTATTCATTGTCCAGAAGTCCCCAACCTTTTGACGTTCGCCATTTAGGACTGGTCTCTTCTCTATGCCTCCCCCGAGGTACATCTTTGGGGGAATTATTTCATTATTCTTTATATCAAATCTATCCCCGATCATCTTCATTATTGTCATGGGATCTTCACTAATGCATAGGACATCATCCACATAGACCAATAGCATCTCATAGTACTCTGTGCCGTCTTCTCTCTTAGCACGTCTCAGGTACACATCAGGATCGGCGGAAGTTGGTTTAAACTTTAAATCATTTATAATAAACTTTGAAAACATGCTTCTCCATGAGGCGCCACTTGTCTTGAGACCATACAGTGCGCGCTCGAGTGTTAATACCTTGCCTTGGTTTTCGGGTCCTGTCTCAGGGCCACCTACAAACCATATTTTCTCACGGCATGGTGCGTTTAGGTACGCGTTTCCAATATCACATGACAAGAGCTCTAAATCATTGTGAGCAGCTAGCATAAATGCTATCTTGACGCTATCTCTACCCACTACGCTTGAATATGTGAGGGATGTCGGTGCATCAGTGAGATGCCCACCAGCAACATACCTCGCCTTACGTGTGAAATCCATCTTGATGTCAAATATCATGTGGTTAATGATTTCTTGGAATCCCCTCAGGGCATCAACCTTGTTCTTCCTCACGTCTTCTGGTGATGGATTTCCTTCTACTTGTTTGTATGCAACTTGTGCCTTGGCCATTTCTTTCTTTATGGCATCCCTCCACAGATGGTTGCCATTAAGATCATCAAGGTGTAACGCTTCCTCGACAGAGTGAGGCAGTCTAATACCAAATTTAGTTTCTGTACGCCAGTACTTCTTCTTGATCTTCTTGATACACCTATTTCTTTGCCTAAGCACTCGAGATACCCACCACTTGAATGCGGGTTCCTCGGCAACCCTTGCTGTCACTGCATACTCAGCCAATTCTATTGGGTTACTTTCCTTAACTTCTTTCAGTGGCACCCAATTAGTGGTATCATCTGCCCATCTACATTGGATCATCCACCCTGCAGTGGTAGTCTTTGGAATTTTATTACCTCTCTTGTCAACTGTATATCCGTTGTCTATTTCAACAGCATGACCATTTTTCTTGTGTCCACAGATCTCGTGTGCATGCTTAATTTCGTGGCCATCATTGTCTATCTGTGACCATAAATTCTCTGCAACTTGGTTTGCTAACAGCCTATGAATCACTCCATCATCATCAAGCACATCATATATTGCACTGCTCAAGTATGGATTATCATGTGCCGTTCCAATTGGGCGACCTTGTTCATCCTTCGATCGACCTATTACCACACCAGCCTTAGGTCTAGTTGGCCGTTCTGGCCCCATGATATCATCTACCTTTAATAATACTTCGCTGTTGATGAAGTTATCCATGTTGCTGAGATCGTATTCATCTTCTTCTTCTTTCAACTCTTCATGACGCCCAAATCCCGCAGTTGGGTCCCCATGAGCCCACGACATGTCTTGATTCACCATGGGGCGAGCATATTCATCTTGTAAATAACACATAGACTCATTTGTCTTTGGTACCAATTGAGTGTTTCTCGCAATCTTTTCACGCATATCTTTGTTAAACTTTTCTACTCTTTCTTTCATATCCGGCTCATCCATATCTGACACGGTGACGTGTTGTACAGTCGATTCCGCCACGGGTATACATGACTTCGGCAGAACCCAGTATGTCATGTCACCTCCTACTATTCTGGCAATTCCCAGCCATCTTGCCAATTCACGGTTCGGCTTGGCTAAGTCTTTTCCTTCTGTGTGCATCCACACCAATTGATAAAACTCAAAGTCTAACAGTTCTGATATATCTGGACGCTTGCCGGTTATCATTTGATAGCCCGTCATACCATCTGGTCCACGCGGTAGGAGTTGTCTTAACTGATCTATGTGTTCAATGCCAAAGCACCATAACCTGCCCGGCACATTTTTCTTCTCCATAAGGATTTTCCATTGTTTCCTAAGCTCACGTATTTCGTTATCTACAATAGCTATCTGATTCTTCCTACCTGCTTCTTGATGCCTTAACTTGATTTGCTTCCGACTCACCAATTTCTGAAAGTTTGTGTTTCTCCCCACAAACGATGGTGCCATATCAGTTTTTACATCTTCGGGTACGCCAACGTCAGTTATAAAGACCTTTAGCGCATCAGTGCTGTGTTCATCCCCTTTTCCCGGCTTAGGGTATACTGCTGTGAATGACCCGTTAGATATGACTATTGCACCCGTGTGCCCTCTGATTGATTTGGTGTTGGATTCAATATGATCAAGTCCCCATTTACCTGCCAACCTATTGTCGTGCAGATTTAGGTGATCTACTCTGTATCGTTTATGTATCGGGTGCATACTTGTCCTTACCCCGAGTTGAGTAGTATTATGTAAAATTTGTTTTGATCTGTCCAAGCCAACATTCCATATCTCAGCCACCCGCTCAGGCGTGTGCTTTGAGTGTCTTGACTTGCTCTTGACCTCGTTAGCGGATACAACGTTTATCCGTTTAATACTCCCAGTATGCAGCAGATCGTCTACTAATCCTGGACTTACATCACCTAGGACTTTATCAGACTCGTATTGAGCCCGATGATTAACTTCATTTGCTTCACCCTTTATAACACTCGCAACATATCTTTCAACACTTTCATTGCTAGGATCATCCATGACGTCTTTATCTAAAATCTCAAACACTTTTCGTTTCCTTCCTGGTAACTCCACCCTATGTGGATCCCATTCAACGTCACTTGTCAATTCATAGCGTTCACAAGCTCTGAGTTCATCATTAGTTGGATATCTACTCTCGAACATAATAGTAGATCCTGAGGTTACAAATTCTATTATGTCTTCCGTGCCAGCGGTTATACCAAAATGGCCATCAGTCTTGAATGGATTGTCTTGAACATCCACATGATTGTAACGGATTTGATTAGGGTTGATCAGCGAGTGATTCATTTTCGGTCCAAAGTATAATGACTGATTAAATACTAATAGTATTGTTTTGCCCCCAGGTATGTCATAGGCAGTTATACCTGTAGCAATGGGAATATCTTCTACCGTCATTTGATCCATAAACCCGTTTACTTTGCATACTTGTCCTGTAAAACTCTCAACCATAAAGTTCTCTCCGAGGCAACATGTATCTGCCCTACTATCTATCTCCACAGGGAAGTGTTTCATGTTCACGATTATTTCATTCTCAGCTAAACTCTTTTCGATCATACTCACATCCTTGACGGATCGTTGGCTGCTCACCACCTTCATATTATTATTTGTTGTTTTATTTATTTGTTGACACTGGTCTGTGTATATACATATATCTCCCCGTGCACGGATCAGTTTCACAAAGAAATCGATCGTGTTTCACAATTATGAATTCTGCTTCGACAGTGCAGGTTTCAACTGTTGGTTGTTTCTTAGAGGGCCAAAGGATTGGATCCATTTTGATTATGATATTTTTCCTTTTTATTCGAGTACCAGTTATAATTCTCTGGAAAATATGTCGCGACACCTTGCTTCTGAATTAAGATGGTCTCCTCTCACAGGGTTAGGTGTAGTTATGATGGGTGCAGGGTTTTAGATCCTAATATCTCATTGTGTAGTCGAGTAGTATCCCGTGGTTCTATTGGGAAATTTCTTATTTGGGCCAAAATTTCAGAAGTTGATTTGCCCGCCACTGATATTAAGCAAGCCTATGTACAGGCATCGACATTTGAGGAACATAAATAGAACATATAATCAAATAAGCAAGTGGGGTTTATACTCTTCAACAGTTAGATCATTTCTTATTTCTGTTGGACATTTATTCATTTTTCTATTTCATCTTTAGCGCTTTTCATTTTTCTATTACATTTTAGCACTTTCATTTTTCATTTCTTACAAGTCAACACATTTTCATTTTCTATTACAATTCAACACAGGACGCTTATTACGTCGTTCTTTTACAAATGTGCACCAGAGCCCATACCGAGTCCAGCACGGCCACCCTTTGAGGTGCTACTACGAGATGTTGTTGACTTCGCTGCATCAGATTCGCTCATAGAGATGCTGGCGGGTAATCCAGTACTAGTATCTCCTCTCTGTGCCTGACTGACACTTCGTTCATTACTGTTATTATCGGCTCCTCGGCCTCTGTATGAACCATGATCATTATGTCCTCGTCCATGACGTCCACCGTAATTACGGCCGCCACCTCTACCTCTAAAGTTATCGAATCCGCGTCCATAGCCACGATTTCTATGAAAGCCACGGCCACGTCCTCTTCCAAACCCTCCCCGGGCTTGATTGAACTGGCGTCCTCCGCCACGTCCTCCGCTATTAAAGCTGTTTCCTCTACTCATGTAGCTACGAGGTGCTTCGCCTCGCTCGGCTCTTCTATCACGTTCCGCGGTTATTTCATTGCGTACGTTATTACCCAGGGTGTTCCATTCACGCGATGGTATACTGAAGACATTCCTATATGTCCTCCCATGAGTTCTGTAGCTGTAATCAGTTTCGCTCCTACTCGCCTCACGGACAGTTCTCCTTGCAGACCGAGGGGGGTGAGCTGGTAAGTTCAAACTACCATATTCTTCTGCAATCCTTCCAGTGAGGTATTGGACAGCTTTACTATAATCCTTTCTGTATTCTGTTTTGACTTTGTGAACATCTAAAGCTAGCTTGTGATTATTGTGAACCGGCGACATCATTTCAACTAAGACCTTTATCTTGTCTTCTTCCGCCAAGCGGCGGTCAGGATTTCTCTCGAGGACATTAAATGCGGCAGTTATACTGTTCGTTTTATCAATAAATTCGTTAATGTAAGTCTCGTCACCGTATAGTATTGCGCCTTTCGCAATAGTGCCCAGTGCCTTGGCTTCTTTATGTTGCCTTGCATCAGCACCCTCGTGCTGATTGTACAATTGTTTCCATGCGGCTGCAGCATCACCACCCGAGACGGGGGAAGATTCATCGACGCTGTGTGTCCTCACAGTGTCCCAAGCGGAGGAGTTGTTGCGGACGGCAGGCACCAGGATAGTCCAAAACTTCTGCACATCATTATCATACCAACTCCCCTCATGTAGTAGCTCATGTAAACGCCTTGTTTCTTCATCTGGGGCATCCCAGTCATCCGGCTTGGATGGACGTATGAGGTAAAACAAGCTTGCCCCTGTTTCACTTGGAATATTCTTTAAGTAGCCTGTGAACAGATCGAGAAACATGTCCCAATCCGTCGTATACACAGGGATTTTCTCAGGCTTTACGATAAACTTACTTCTTTTCTCGTCATTCTTTTTAATAATATCATACAGTTTCAGGGTGTCCAAGGTTAGATCAGGATGTACACGGTCTTCGTGATCAGGGTCTGCCAGTGGCTTCCCTCGATATTCACGCTCCTTAGCCCAAAATGCAAGCAGGATAAGGAACCTCCTGACTCTCACGTTGATTGTAAATTCATTTTCGTCATCCTTATTAAAGTTGTAACATGAATCCTTAATGTCTTCATCTGACATATCTATTAAATCACTGAATGTTAGAATGCCCGTGTACTGGGCAAATGCCTCTCCTGCATCTTCCTCGTCGAACCCTAGTACCACTAGGGCTGTTAACATTACCGCCTCGTCGTCCGCCATTTCTACTGTTATAAATTCTTCTAGGCGGTTGCGGTGGTACTGTTACTGCCGGATAGTTAATCCTTCTTGGCGGCGCTACTGCTACTGCTGCAGGGTATTCTCTCCTTACCCTTAAAGGTAATTTCTTTCTGGATCGAGTTACCCAGTTCGTCAATGCCACAATTGCCGCTGCTATCAATGCCGCTGAGATAATTAAACCTATGTCAGCTGGATCTGCTTTCACTTCTGCGACAAATTTCATTTAAGCTGCAACCTCTCTGTCACTAGCTTTCTTATTCTCTCTGCTGCGATCTCTCTATCGTCAGCTTCTATCAGCGTCCACTCTCACTGGTGACGCGCGCTATTCTTATTTTCTTTTCTTATGCAGTTTTCACGAGAGGGCCAGTCTCAACCGCTTTGCGCTATTCTTTTCTTATTTCTTTCTCTTTTACTTTATATTTCTTTTTCTCATGTAGTTTTCAGTGAGTGGATCAGTCTCAACTACTTAGCACCGTTACAGCACTATTCTCTTCGATTATAATGATTAATATATTAGCTTCGTAGTTGTTCTGGTTGTAACTATTGGGTCTGATAAACCGATAAGATATATAACTAGTTATTATTCTCTTTATTGATGTTCATTCTATCGTTAGTTTAATAATATTATAAGCACAAACTCTGATCAATCCAGATGGATCTTTTATTGGTATTATACAATACCACTATCGCTTCTTCTTCATCCATCTCTATTTCTGTACACATGTCTTACTGTACATAGGGTAGTACCATATTCTATCGTTACCTTCTTTGTTGCATACTCAAAGAAATCAGAATCTACCGATGGCCACTCTGGTGGTAAGTGCTCGTTCAACTGATTGGATAACATGTTATCAAATTGATTCTTGAATGTATCAAATTGACGCTTCTTTGCTGATGAAGAAGCCTTTTTATTTATACCCTTGCCACTGCTAGTCTTGTTATTCTTTGTATATTCTTTTGTCTTGTTCTTTGTTGTATTATCAATTGCCTCGACAGCAATATTACTTAACATCTGTAGTCCTATTGATGACGGATCATCATCATCTTCTTTAGGGTCACTATCCTCTTCTTTCTTCCGTTTGTTACTACTGCCCTCTTGCTCTACAGCAGCAGGCTTGTGATCTACAATAGACCTTTGTTCGGCCGCAATCTTATCCTCCGTGGATTGTAACACGACTTTAGCCCTCAATGCATGCCTACTTGTTGATGACATGATGGATATTTGTGGTAACCGTAGTCCGCTTAGGCGGGAGCAGTTTACCTGGTGTTAGGCGTATGGACCGGCCTTATAGTATGCAAATAGCATGACAAATGGGGGTAGCATGAAGTATAACATATAATAACTTTGCTGCTCATACGTTTGTTCTCTCGAAACAATCAAGTATAGTAGTGTTGATACTGCATATCACATGCGGATATATCAGTAAAGAAAGATAGGTATCATTCATTAAGTTCAAAACAAAATCTATCAAAATTGATACACCGTGTATGGTATATAATATATGACAATGCTCATAGAATGATAGAGGATGGCGTTACAACAATAAAATCCTAAATTGATGGTGTTGTCATCTGAAGGGTTACATTTGCTAAGTAATGTTGCTGTATGGCGTCATGACTTTGAGACGATTAATGATAAGAATGTTGCTTTGTGGCACCGTTACTACATTGACGTAATTAATTATTATATCATGAAGGAGAATGACTGTCAGCTGATCATTAGTAATAATAAGAAGAAGGAGTACTCAACTTCTGATGGCTGGGATGTTTTTAGATTTCAAGTTAGTGAGGAGCATCGTATGAATCGAACATTTAACACTTTAAATGATTTCTTGGAGTATTGGTTTCATGAGTATCACAATCGTCAAGAGAGTAGTAGACTCGAACCGGTATATATGAAAAAACAGACAAAGGAACAATCAGGAGAATGCCCAACCGGAGTCCAACAAGAAGCCTCTGAAAGATATCAAAAACTTAGCTACACGGATAAAGCAATATATAGAGCAATTGGAAAGGAGTACTTTAGAAAGAAGAAGTGACATATTAACATCGGATATAGTAGATAGATACAACACAATCCAATCGTTTAACATGATGTAGTTAGATATATAATGCACCATCCATTGTCACAATGAAACCACAAAGATATTTCAAAACAATTAGACATTAACATCACAAAACGGCTCTAAAACTACCATCTTCTACCTTTACCACAAAGTACGACAAAGAATACGCCCTCAGAAATGAATTAATGAACGGAACATTTAGATGAGTCTAGCAGCTTTCTACAGAGCCACTGGGCTTCTTCCAACGACGTATGGTTGTCGAGTAATACGCTGCGAATCGACTATACACTTTTGTGAACTTTTGTTGGCTCATGATAAAGTATTGCCATTGGGAAGTATTGAAGTTGTATTTACAGGTGTAAAGTTACAGATATATGCCTGACTAATCATAGTAGAGACCCTAAATTAAGTCTGAAATATCTACTATTTATCACGTTCTTCACAATATCTAACATTTATCACATATACACATTCAATTCATCGTCACATACTTCAAATTTAGTTCATTCAAATCAAAGCCCAACTCATCCAACTGCTCTAAAACTGAACGAGTATCATCTCCGAAAGTATCATCATCACTGCCGGATTCCTCGCCTACACTAGATTCATCATCTGTAACATATATGTCTTTTTTCGTGATAACACTTTGGGGTGGTGTAATTTGAAGGTCGTCAATCATCATCTTTGCATTTGCATCATTTTCTGTATTGCCTTGTGGTGTTGTGGAGTCAGGTGTCGTTTGTTCCTCGCCATTTGTGGAAGTAGATTCAAGGATACTTTCACTTAGGGGATCGGGATACGATGCTAGACTTTGCAACATGCGACGGCCCCGATCGGCATCACCAAAGAAAGCAGCTAGCAGTTGATCATTTTGCATGATCTCCTTCTTGTCATTTGAACCATACATACTCTCCAACACTCCAACCACGCCATCATCGGTAAGATACTTGGATAAAGGAGATGGCTTATCATCCGTTGCATTGTTACGAAATACATATTGAAACTGACGCTTCTTTGATTGCAAGTTGAACTTCTTGTTGGTAAAATCGGTAAATGCTTTTGCAATGAAAGTGCCAACCTTGTTTGGTGTACTCTTCTCTTGTGTAACTGTTATCATAGCATCCCAAGCATAACGTTTCGATTGGCGGACTTTGGGATCATCCTTGTGTGGCTCGCTGTAAGAATAGGGAGCGAGCTCTTGGTTGCTCCTCTTTGTTGGGTTGAGTTCATCATATACTCTTCGATACAAGAAGCCTTGGATTCCCCATTTGGTCATAAGATCATGATCTTCAGCGTAGAACTCGAAGTGATCTTTGAATCGGGTTAAGTTAGAAGGCAGCTCATGAACTACTCTTCCATTCAATGAATGGAGTCGAGTCGACCAAGAAACATATACGTTTGGTACTGCTGTTTGAACTACGTCAATCTGATGAGTAGCGTTGGGGTTGGGGCACCGCATCGAGTTCAGGTCATCGATTAGTACTTGGTCTTGATAAGCATACCTCACGGGTCGATCGACTTCCATAGCATCTGAGCTTGCAGTAGGACTTGCATGTATGTATTTGTCTTGAAGAAGCAAACGTCCTTGCTCGGCTGTACCAAAGAAAGACCGAAGAAGATCATCTTGTTGCAATAGATCTACGTCTTCATTTGCTTCTGTATCATACATGGTCATGAATACTCGTACCAAATCAGAACCAAGAAGGTAGTGGCTAAGTGGCAATAGCTCAGCTTGATCGGATACCACACCACTCCGATAAGTAACATTGTCAGTCTTATGATTCGCATATTGGCTATTTTCCCATGTGTATCCCTCATTCAAGACAGACGCAATGTGAGTACCAATACTTTCTGCAGTTTCTTGCTCAAGCTCTTCTTCTTTAAGGATGGTGACCATTGCTTTGCATGGTTTAGGACCCCAATAACCTTCAACACTCTCTAGACGTGCAGGGTACTGGTGATACACTGGATGCCTACGATCGACAAAGCCAGCAATCTTCCAAGCCTTGACTAAATCAAGTTCAGGAGCCGATGAGTAATTGTCTGTGAATTGATCCAAGAAGGGCTTAATCGGGTGATAGGCAAATGTACCATCTGGTCTCATCACCCATGATAGATATACTCCCTTGGCTGCAGTCTCAATTGTTATAAGAGAAGACTCGAAGTGAGGCCTGCGAAACTTATCTCTATCGTCAACGTAACCCCATTGCAATGAGCTGCTTGTGTAGCCCCAGTGGTACTTCTCATTGGGATATAATGTCTCTAGACGCTCAATATCTTGCTTCCAACCTTTGCCAGTTCTTGGACACATTCGAGAAGCTTCGTCTAGTGTAATAGACGCCATAGGACCAAAGTGACTTGGAACATTCCCTTTACTCTCAAGATACAATTCTGAACGTTGATGTGATCGCCGCTGATAATACCACTTCCACAACGATAAGTTCTTCTTCTGTTCCATAAGACGGTCCATCATTCTTTGCCTTATTTGTAATGTAGACCAAAGTTTGGCATTATATTGATACCTCCACATCGTACTAAAGCGTCTAAATGTCTTTTGAATCGAGGTAGCTGCCAATTCTCTCTTTCGTTCTTCTTTTGATTGAGAAGTATCCTGTGCAACTTCTTGGATACCAAGAAATGACCTAATTTCATTATCATCATCATACAATCCACCAGTTCTCTGGCAACTAATGTGTAATGGTTTTGAGCTATGGAAGGATGTCGCTAACTCTTCTAAGAAAGTTTGAATTCTTATGGACCTTCCATCGTAAGTCTTATAGCACGACCCATCCTGCAACAAAAGACTTCTCTTGCGATGCTCGAAGGTATTATTTGCATGTTGTAGTAGACAGTTCCTGCATGATAAGCTGTTTGCTTGTATCATGCTTGCTTGACCAATCAAGTCTTGCAGATTGTATTCTTCAGAGCAGTGATGGCACTTTGCAAATAAAGTCCATGTATAATTAGCTTTACTGGCACTAATTGACATTGCACTGTTGTAACTCTTGAAAGATGCATCACGAAACTGAAGTAGACGCCTAAAACGATCTCCCAAGTCTGAGTAGTAGGATCTCCAGACTGCCTTGTGCTTGTCTCTTGATTTGCAGTCCGATGTACAATATCCCATAAAGCAGTAGAAAAGACACTCGGACTCGATCAGTTTTTGCATCTCTGTAGGAAGAGTATCCTTTCTCGTTACGAAGCTTTCGATGACTTTGGAGTACATCTCTTGACTGCTACACTTCAATTCAAGCGGCTGATTACGATGCTCATCGATCTCTGGCTCGCAAACTTGACAAAACTTGGGGAAACCACCCCAATCAAACGCTTCAAATGACTTGGGTACTCGACGACCTCTTGAGTTGATGTATCCTGATTTCAAACAAGGCCCAAGGTTGGTTTTCAACTTGCAATTTGGACCTTCACACTGGTGTAAGTCCCCAAACTTTTCGATTAGTGCCTGTAGAGATATCTTGGCATCTAATCCACTTCGATTCTTGTATACCGCCTCGATAGGTTCTCCGTCCCATCCGCTCTTGATACGCTGACATCCTCGATGCGAATAACAATACCTCTCATCTCGGAGTAGAGGCACTAGCGACTTGCATTTGTAAGCTGCACACTCGACTGATGGACCAATCATCTTAGCTCGATGAATCCTAAACCGTTCAGCACCCTTTTCCCTCACAATAGACTTCTCCACATCAGTCATTTGTAAGTACTTTAATCTTCTCTTTTCATTGACAGCTTGTAGATTGGAACTTTGATATTTCTGTCTTCTGTTGGCATTGGCATCCTCTTTCTTGTCAGCCCAATCAAGTCTTCTATTTGCATTGTCCTTGTCAATCTGTTCTTGACTCATACCCGCCCTCTTGATCGCCCAATCTAGCCTTCTCTTTGCATCGTCCTCTGCCTTCTTCTCGGGGGGTCGACGATCTCTTCTTTCCTTTCTCTGTGCACTCTCTAGAGCAGTCTTCTCCTCGCTCTTGTTCTTTGCTCTGCTTCTTCTCTTTCTTTCCTTGGCCTTCTGTCTCTTTATTGCTAAACGTTCGTCAGCCTGTTGCTGTGCTGATAGACCAAGAGCGGATGATACTGTTAACGCCTCTGGAGGAGATTTCAGATTACTTGGCTTTGAGAGATATGACTTTGAGAGAGATGTATCTTGTTAGTATAACTTTTTATAAGGATACTTTATGCAGACACAACAAATATCAAATACCTTACCTCGTTGGTGTCCAATTCACACTTTCCTCCGATGTCGAGATCACCAATACAAATATCATCTACATTTGCCTCTTTGACTTCTTCTTCCTTCTTGGCATTGGCTGTCTTTTCCAAATCGCCGCTTTGTTTGTCTGTTGGCATGACAAGTATTTATGTTATGTTTATACTTTTAACAATCACCGAATTCTTTATGTGATATTATTGTTTGTAGTAGAGGCGTTGTAGAGGTGTAATAGTAAATCTATCGAAGGATACTTTTTATATATTTAATTATATGCAGTATTGAAAGATTGGTCTTTGTTTGGTATGGCAACAAGGTAGGAAAGGATAGCTCGATGATATAGTAATTGTTTCGATGATGCTAACGTGATATGATTATAATATCTTATTGCTGCTGGGATATGTTCTATTATCGATACATGATGTTTGATGTTATTTTTATGTGATTTTAGCAGGCATGTTAATTGATTAGCAGTATATATTTATGAGTTTGGTGAAGCAGTTTATAAAATTTATGAGCTCGACGGAGTGAGTTCATACTCATAAGGGCTCTATATTCATATTATAAATTGTAGAGCCCAATCATGATACGCTTCATGTGCGTTGAGGCTCATTATATTAACATTGTCAGAAGGTTCGATAACTATATTGGTAAGGCAGCCGGTAAAGATAGAGTGAGTTCATACCACAAAGGGTATAAATATAGAGCCCTGACGTAATAATAGTGTTGTCTCATTGCAAAGGTGATTTTAAGCCTTAACGAAAGTCGTAATATTGATAGAGCCCCTCCCAACGCATAAGTTTCCAACCCTATACATAGTGCTATTTGTATGCTAATTGTAACTTTATATTAATAATCAGCCCTGTATTAGAAATATGGAGGCATTACAATAATAGGATGAGCTATTGTTGAACTAACATCTCCTACTAGCAAGACCTCATAGCATCATCTCGTCGGCAAAAAAATTCAGTGTATCGCCAAATTTTATTCTTAAAGTGCACGGTGTGACGGACACGAACGACGACGTTAGTTATCACACACCTTGTTGGAGTTACCCTAGGGTAAACTGATGTCGATATATTTCCTCGACTGACTGTTGACTGTGGTTAGAAGTTGGCAAAGAGTCGTGAAAATTTCACATATGGATACCGATCACTTTGAACGAAATATGATATGATTTAGATCACTCGCTTGTATTGGGAGTCCGTTAATTAAATGGGAATAGTACTCCTATGAAATGTGCAAGGATTACTAACCAAGTCGTGGCGTACATTATATTGATTTTCTCTCCATTTACTCACCTCCTGTTGCTTCTGATAACATCACACAATGATAAATACTTAAAGAGCCAACTAAACGATAAGATTCCCATTTCCTTATCAATATTATGTTGTCCAAGCCAGTATATAAACGACCAACCACGTTGCATCTTCCTTCTTCCTTCATCGTCTTTCTTTCCTTTGTTATCTTTATTGTTGATAGTTGAGATTGATTTGACAAACCGCTCTAAAGCTTCAGAGTTCAGTAGAATCTTCTTTTTAATTTTGCTCTCAATAGATACATTGAGAGTGTTGATATCTAAACATTTCATCAAACTTTCTGCATTTGGGTGGATCATAAGTGAAAAGTTAACATTTTTCAAAGTGTGATTTGATGATACTATCTCATGTAGATTCACTTTGTAACCAAGAATATCAAGATAGTCAGGCAACTGTACAGTTACTGGTGTATTCGGTTCGGATATGTCTCTCAATTCGAAAGTCTCAAGAGCTGTATTATTCTTTAGAGAATCTTTAATTGAGGATAGCCTGATATGAAAGCCTGAAACCCTTAGTGTACAAAGATGGCCATTCGAAATAAGTATTGACAAAGCACCGAGAGTATGACTGTCAAAATTATCCAATGTAAATTCTAACTCCACAAGAGAAGAACTTGCAATAATCGCATTTCTTAATCTTTCATGAGTGATTTGTATTTCTTTAAATGTAACTGTCTGTAAGCTCTCTGTCTGTCTAATAAACTCTGCTACATCATCTTGCCAGGGAAATCCACTGCAAAGTTTGATTTTCAAAGTGTGGCATGATACATTATTGGCTAATCTTCTTAACAAATGTTGTAATTGATGACCCTCTAAAAAAAGGAATATTAACGTACTAATATTGTTTGAATTATTTGTAAGGATATTACAAATTGCATTCAACTCTTCTAGTGGCACCCTATCAGATAATTTCGAAAATGCAACTTCATGTGGCCTGTGCATTCTGTAATATCGGGCAAAACGGTTGATCTCCCTCACCATATACAAGCTTATTATCAATAACAGAAAAATCCTCTTCAATTGTGATACGATCATCATAAAAACGACAGTTCATAATTAAATGTTGTGTATTTGAAGTTATATTAGTACGATATATTGTATTGTGCCTGTGGAGTAGACCTTAGTATCCTCAAGTAACTTCCTCTATTGAAGGGATGTATCGAATGATATAATGCCTAATATATTCCTTTCTATCCTAATATCAAGGATATCTAATTTATTGACTTACTGCTGGAAAGTATAATAAGGTCTTGGCCATAAGGCACTCAGATTTGCCTCTAAGACACTGCCTAAAGCACTCGCCCGTTGATATTAAATGGGAATAGTCTAGTAACGCTACTCAAAGTAGTGGTATCATTGCTAATATTGCGAAGCAACCAATATAGGGAGTAGGCCGTGGTCCACATAAACAATTGAGCCCCGAGGGCACATTAAGTACCATTGCATTACATTAACTTCCAATTAAACTACACACGAACCACGGCTTAATGTTCCAATATGTTACTGTATAGTATTGATAGAGTATATTGATATTCTTGATAGTCTTGACTCCTGACTCAGATTAGGAGACAGCATAGTATGCAAATGGTCATACTATGGCAATATTGAGAAGATCTCCTCTGCCAATATAAAACTGCACAAATTAAGCAAAACCGATGATGGCAATAGATGACAAATCTCATGCTTCTCACTGCCTCTCTAAAAAAAGATACCCACCCTATGTTGAAAAAGGTATCTCACTTTTATCTCTCTCTCATCTCTCATCATCAACTCTCTCTCAAGTCATGACAATATTAAAACGCCTCCATCTAGCAGCAATATGATACATTCTATACAGCGATATATTTTGGTTTTATTGATAATCTCTATATCGGCCGAAAAAAGATTTGATTTATTGTTTACTTCAGCCTTCTCTCAACATCCATCACCAACATCCATCAATATCAGCTCGATCTCCAAGTCGAGAGTATACAACAGTGATGATGGAAGACAGGTTGTCATTCTTCTTCCCGAGATATCGAGTTATGATTCTATTGATGATAATATCCAGGATAAAAGTGATTTGCAATGGCATACTGATGCAACTTATAGACTAAATGAAATTGCCAATCAATTTGGACTGCAGCAACTCAGTACAATAGACGACACAAACATACCAAGCACAGAACAACAGCGACAACATACAAACACACATTATCTAACAGCCATACCATATCCTCGTACCAACTCATATGCTCTATCAATATCAACGCTTGAACAACCAACATCGTCCAACAAAAGTAAAAGACAAAAACAAACAAAAAAGAAGAAGCTCAAACTAACCGAACCATTCTATATAGATTTACATCCACCATCTGATAGTACATTAGGATATAGAATGAATAATAGTAATAAACAGAACAGTGGAAGTGAAATGTTAATCAAGGCATTGGGTATCAAGAAGATGATATCCGATAAGATGAATAACGAAGCAAATGATAATCGAGAAGAAGTGATTGTTTATGATTTAACAGCTGGTTTGGGACGTGATTCGTTGGTTATACTTTCATCATATCTTGACTATATTGATAGTAGTAATGGCAATAGTAATGAATTTATACCAAGATTAAGAGTGGACATGGTAGAACGTGATCCGATAGTTGCATTGTTATTGAAGGATGCCATGAGGAGATTACATCAACTTGCTGCAACAGATGATAATGATGAAAGAAGTAAAGCACAACAAATAACTCAATGTCTATCTATGGAAGAGGGAGATGGAGTTACAGTATTGAATCGTCTCAAGATGTTAGACAAGGACAAAGAATCGGCAGCTGCTTCTGCTTCTTCAGATAGTATCACAACATCTTATACACCATCATATCCACCAGATGTATGCTATCTAGATCCAATGTTTCCACCACGAAAGAAGAAATCAAGTGCAGTTAAGAAAGATATGGCAATGTTACATTCATTACTTGGTACGGCAGAAGAAGAAGTAACTGATGATACACATGGTAGGATACATGAAGAACAATCATTACTATTAGCAGCCTACAATACGGCACAACGACGAGTAGTTGTGAAACGTCCTATATCTGCTTTACCGCTTGGATTAGTGGTGGATAATAGTGATAATAACATTCCCAAACCATCATATGATGTACGAGGAACTGTGAATCGGTTTGATGTATACATCATTTCCTGATGAAATGAAAACTTATCGAGCAGGCCACACTGGGATCAGATATCTTCAAGAGCAGAACATAAACAATAATTATTTCATCAACACATATTCATTTTTATTTTGTTTTTCTAGTACTACTAGTAGGAAACGGTGCCAGGTTCCAATAGCTGGCTGCATCGTGTATCAACATTGAGTCATGGGGTCCCGAGCAGTTAATAAACCCTATTCATTTCAAAATACATGATTCTGAGGAAAACCTCATCAAGTCTTGAAATGCTCTATCATATTATACCTCGAGATCTTTCTTCACAGCATATCATCTAGTTGTTCCAGGGGGTCCTCTTTTGTCAATTCTCTACTCGAATAGTTTCTTGGAGGACTTTCCTCGTTTACCACCCTTGCCGGACTTGGAATTATCCGATTTCTTGTGACAAGTATGACTTGTCTTCTTCCACTTGCACCTTGACTTCTTACACGAGCGCTTGTTTGTGATACTTGCACACATATCAGGAAATGGCGGAGGAGTAATAGGACTTGGAGCCATGGTTTTGTTTGTTCCAATGGAAGGAGTGCTTGCTGGTGAAGGATAGGGTGTGGAAAATGGAAGTACCTGTGAAGAGAATAAACGGAGTGTCAAACTCAACCATAGAGCTAGAGGGATAATGATAACAAACAAAATACTTACAATCTGACACTCTGCAGGAAGGTCGTTTCCACCCAGACGCGAACATCCCGAACACCCCGAAGGCCCTGGAACATTACAGCAAGTATCCATTGTGAATTGGACTGGATTAGATGATGGACCAACTAAGTCACATATGTTGCAAGCGTTGCAACTATCATTGAGCCCAAGAACATATCCACCATCGCTAGCAAGTCGATCACAAGCTGCAACTTGATTGCACGACTTAATGATATCCCCAATGTAGCCTCCATTACTAGCTGCATAGAAACAAGACGCATCTTCATCTTTGCTACTAACACAACTATCAATAATACTATTAATCTTGCCTCCATTAGATGCGGCATAAGCACATGCTTTGCCGGTGGTAACACTTGATGCAAGCGCTCTGCATGAATTTTGAATCATAGTAACATTTCCTCCATAGCCAGTCTTCTTGCAGGCATACCTTCCTTCACACCCATTATTGATAGTTCCTAAATACCCATCTTTTCCAGCTTCCTTACAAGCTTCTTCTCCATTACATCCAAGATGAATAGTACCGACAGTTGCATCGGTACATGCATCAGCACCTGAACATGTCACACTATCTTGACAAATGGTTGCTGTTAGTCCCTCACATGCTGGCTTAACACAGTATTGTTGAGAACCAAACGGAAAGATGTTTTTGTTATTATCACACCCCCGACTCAAACAACTAATCGGAGTGCCAGTAGCATCATACTCTATTTCTAAACACCCACAATACGTGTATATGCCTGTAGGGCAGCCCGGTCCACCATAGACTATTATTACATTCCCATCCACACAGCATTGTCCATCACATGCATCCTTGCAAGATGTGTTAGGAGGGGCAGGAGCTCCACCAATAGACGTGGCAATACCCTTTTCACAAATGATAACATTATCTACAGGACAGGTTGATTCGTTCTCTTGGAGGGTCCTTGCCAATACACCCACATCAGATACAATCTCATCCTTGGAATTAAGAGCACCACGTACAACATCACGTTCAAATGACTTGGCTTTACGCTTCCAATTCATGTCATCTAACTTCCTTAAATTTGGGCTTGGGGATTCAATATCTTGTTCTTCATCATCAACAATGGAGGTAGTCTGACGTTTATTCCCTGCCCTACGATGATTTTTACGCTTTTGTACACGATGTTTGGGCTATTTATGATGTGTGTATCAACCATAAGAGGGCAAGATAAGTAGGAATATAATTTTGTGCATATCATGTGAGTAAAATATAATTTTGTGCACATCATGTGAGCAAATTCATAATATGACGACATATATATGATACACATGATGTATACTTACGACCAATGTAGCTGCTACCCTACTTGCCGATAAAACGGCAAACGATACACGGACCTTCATTATACTATATTAATTGTTTTTGTTGAGAAGGTGCACCTTTTAGTATGAATTGAACTGATATTGAGATTTGCCAAGAGGAATAGAAGACACAGCATAGAGAGATAATGAATATTAACAATAGATGTATTAATTGCAATAAAGATAGACATTTAGAGTATCGGCAAACCAACCTTGTTGCGTTATAACTTCAATACTGTTGTGGGCAATGAGACACAATACAAATGTGTTTGTTTTGGTGGCGCTCGTTTGTGCTTGGAGAGAGGTGTTATATAAGTTTTGTGACACGGCCGACTTAGTACGAGTGTCGAGGAGTATTATTAATGATAGTAGCACTCGGGGCAAGCCGAGGATGGTTGCTTATTGGAGTGGAGTAGTGTAGTGAGTAGTGAAGTTATCGATTTGCTCTCTCCAAATAGTGCAAGAAAACTACATAGGAATTAATAGTAATAAGGAGATAGTCACCTATCGCCAAATATGAGCTCTTACTCTTACACACAATGACAAGACAACCACAATCGACCACTACTCCCCCACCACGATATTGAGGCATATTAAGAATAGGTGAACTAGGACGAGATATCGTCACCTACAATATATCAACAAACAATTAAATAGTAATAAAATGGGAAAGAGCAAATCATCAAAGGGTAGCAAAAAGGGAGGAGATAAGGCACAACAAAAACAACAATGTAAATGTGATCATCCATATCAATGTGATTGTGGTAATAGACCTGAACGTCCTTCTAGGTGAGTTAGTTGTATAGAATGTTATATTGATATTTGCTTTTATTGTGACTATGTTGATTGTGAGTGTTTAGACGGGGTGGCAATCGTTGATGTATATTAGAGAGCGTATGTAGAGTTTTAATAAGGTTGTGCATATGATGTGCACATTTTCCTGTATGGTATCATTATGCAATGACATGTTTTCATAAAAAAGAGATGATATAGTTTTGCAAATGAAAATTTATATATGTTGCTTTGCAATGAAATTATAATCTCCTTCTTTACTAATCATATCATATCTTCTTACATATATACTATATAACTCCTACACTACACAAAAACAGAGGACATAAATGGGATGCAACAACACAAACATGGGGTGGCAAGGGTCATAAACAGAAGGGTGGATCAGGTCAAACTGCCTCAGTTGCCACGGCCGATAAAGTAACCGAAAAGGGTAATACTACATTAAAACAATGGCAAAAGCTACCCTCTAAATTATTAGCTGATTTGATTAAGAAACATTCCAAAAGTTTAGGTGGTAAAGGACATCCTATCTATAGACCCTTGGGTGGTCGAGGAGATAATGGTAGTTCCAATGTTGTTGGGGGCGGTGGGAAGAAGAAGTATAGATATCGATTAATAATACCAGATAATTCAAAGAAAGGCAGTAGTTCTGAACATGATATTGTATTAACACCGACATTATCGGTATCAAATGATGAACAGGCAAAGGAGGAGGCTGCATTATTGGGATTATTATATCTCTTTCCAAAGTTGCCACATGAACGAACATTACCGGAACCGTATCGAAGTACATTCTTGGCTGCATTGAAGAATAATGAGAGAGGAGGAGCTAATGGAAGTGGGGGTAATGCAAATGATGGAAAGCCTCCTTCCAAAGGGGATACGTCTAGTTCATCCACAAATAATAAGAAGGGAGCCACGGCCAATACCCAATTGTCTGCCAATCTACCATCCTTTCAACATCGTAACAACAATCGAAATAATAATAATCCATCTTCTTCTTCCAAATCTACATCATCTCAACAACAACAACCAGTTCTACTAACAAGGGCACAAATTAATGAAGCAAAGGCCCAACATAAACGTGAGGTACAATCACGGATACGTAAACATGAGGCAATACGGAATGCGAACAAGCCCGTGGAGGTATTCATGTCAGCACGGTTTAAGAAGAGGATTGAATGTTTATTATCTGGCAATGACTTTGAAGAAGATGTTGATTTAGATGATGAAGAAGAGTTGGTGGTGTTTAATGACGACGATGATAATGATGTATTACAATCCTATGTTCATCAACGATTAGTACATGAGGGGTTTAATACTAGGCATGTTACCAAGGCATATCGTGAGGTGATAAAGAAGGATGGTAGCAATGGAAATGATGGGAATGATGATCAAATGATGGATAAGACATATGAAGAAGTATTGCAATATTTATGTATTCATTTGAAGGAGCATCAATTACCGATTGGTTTTGATCCCCAATTGGGACAGTTGGATGTTGTTGGTGGAAAGAAGAAGAATGGGAAACAATCGAGTGATAAAGATGGAAAAGATAAGGAGAAATCAGATAGTGGTGGTGGTTACGATGCAAATATCCTTCAGTTTGCACAATTCTTTGGCCTCACTCCGAGGGAGGCATTTGCAATCTATTCTTCCGACAAGGATAATACCGAATTGGGAGATAGACGATATGTATTGTGGTGGAACATGATTTGGTAGTATTAGATTATTTGAGTGATTATGTCTGTTGTGGGAGGTGAAAGGAGGAGTGAGAGTGGATGGGGTATTTTATACAACAATCAACTGGTTATTATATTATATATAAATAGATTCATTAAATTAAGTAACAATATTAATGCTTTAGATTATCTTGTGTGTAGTAGTGGATAGTTGATTGCTTGCATCTACTCACCACATTTTTGACACACAAAAACACCATCCATCGAGGCTAAATATACTATTTCTCCTAAACTACAATGATCTAGACCGCAACACTTGCCACAGAGGTGATGCATATATCGTAGAACAATGGTATACCATCAAACTATGAACACCTCACTCTGTGGGTTCACAATCGGCACCCATGATAATACCACCCCATTTTTTGGCAGAAAAACAACACTCCCGAGGCTAACATTGGGAGTAGTCACACAAAACATACATCCCGGCCGTATAACTTTGTGCAAAGGTGGTGGTTATATCCAAGAACAATGTGCAATGCTCAAAATACTTGCCTCTCTCTTCCTCGTGTGCACAATTACCATCAACATTAATACTATCCCATTTTCCCACAAAAACACCACCCCGAGGCTAGACATGGTAGTACTCTCACACAACACACGTTTGGATCGTATAAATCAACACATCACCTCTTTGTATATCGGAGAACAACTACCACCATCAAAACATACTACCAGTCTCGTCCTGGGTGCATAATAAACATTGCCGTGGATACCATCACATTTTCGTGTAGAAAAATACCACCCAATTAAATAAAATGGAGTAATGCAACTCAACTACGATCGTATAGACTGTATAACTTTGTACAGAGGTTGTGGATATATCGTGGAAGATGGTAATATGCTCAGACTACGTGCCACCAACCTTCCCAGTCGGGTACACAACTCCTACCATCACCTTATACCAACCTCAAAAATGACATACATGTTTGTTCTGACTGCTTTAGCGATACTACCAACCCCTCCACATCATTATCACAATGTATATTGTTGCGTAAAGCATTTGATAATGTTGTTGTGTCCAAGGTAGTACCCTTACACCACTCCTCCAACCACTAAAGTTGCCAAAACTTTTTTCCTACTACCCGAATTTTGATAATTCTTGGCGTTTTGTGATCCTCTCCTCCTCCTCTATCGATTGGTGGTAGTTACAGCGTCTAAACACAACCTTTTGTCAAATGATCCAACTCGGTACAGTGTTGTATTGTCAGATTTGCATCCCGCGACGCCAAAAAGATAGCCATTCTTAATCCCCAAACATGAAAATTACGTAATGTTGATGATATTGATACTAATGAAGACAACCACTGCTCGTGCTACCGCACTCGCCAATACAGTCAATATGATAGTAATGAAGTATAAAACATTCACAGTTTGGCCGGGGGCCTCACTTGACCAGAACCCGAGGCCAAGGGCCAAACACTTAACATTGAGAACATATAAAATAAGAGATTCACAGTTCGCCTTCGGCTCACATAATACACTTATCTTTGAAGAACATATATTAATCACTTCTCCTTTGGCCTAACGGCGTCGTCGTACACCTCAGGTCGGGATGGTAATATCTCCCTCCGGTCGATCTTACCATCCCTCCTGAGGTGGTATTAGTTGTTGTTGTATCATCTTCATTAAAACATATGTACCAACTAAACATTTAATCCATGATGTACCAATTAACAATCCATACTGCCACCGTATCAATCAGCATTACCATCAGTCGTAACTAATAACATTAATAACATCCAATCAACAAGCATTAACACCATCCGTGCCAACAAACATGATTTGGATGATGATGTAGTAGAAGCAGCTTTGCTGCTGATGCTACATCATTCATTCCAAATCATCAAACACAACATCCAATCAACAATCTTCTACTTCCAAACGTACCAACATTCTTTTAAACAACAATACACCCGCTAGGGTGTGTTGTTGTTTAAATTAATACCAACAACGTACCAACCAAACATTATCATCATCGTAACTTATTAAATGTTGCCGAAGGCATATGCCAACTAACTTTATACATCGTCCATTAATGTTGTCGTTCTTCAGGCACGCAGTGCCGTTGTGAGGATTGCTTGCAATCCGAACTGTGTTGGTCTTATATATATACCACGTACCAACCATCTTTTATCTAACATTCTCAATGTTGGCTGTATAACTTGCGAGACGATAGTCGAGCTGTGTTTATACTTCTAACTCCCATATTCTCAAAATGTCAAACTTTGCGAGCCGATAGGCGAGCTGTGAATCTTTTAATATATATCAACAATACCACTAAACGAATCAGCGTCAAATTCTCTTTCTAATGAGACCAACTTTGTTTTTTGGTCATATTAGAGTGGTGATTTTCACGTGTTGTGAGCTCAAAATTGACGGATTGACCCTAGACCGTAGTTTTTCGATTGACAAAAAGGTCGATATTTGACGTTCTATCCACATCCATTGGATAGAGGGCAGTGAGGGGAATCTAAATTGCTAAGAATCATCTTCACAGCACTGTTGGTTGCAAAGTTACAAAGGATACCGTGTTTTGTTAATGTGTTGCAATGGGGTATCTTTGTATAATTGATACTGTGAGATGGTATTAACGAATCATATGACATTATATACGTGATATAGAGTAGTTTAATGGTTCCATAGGCGGTCTAGATTGATTGGAGGCCGCTTTATTAATAGAGAATCTTCATGCTTGAGTTGTTGTTTTACTTTTGTGTTTATAAAAGATACCGCTCTTTATATGGAGTTTTACCATGAAAACTCAATTCTCTCTCACAAACAACCACAAGATGGTTGCCTCTACTATCGTATACAATTACTCTTCAAATACAATAATTAATACCGTTACTCTTTGCAAATATTCTTCTTATATACCTCCATAATGTGTCTATTTAATGGTTTGATATCTGCGGTCATAGTCATTGAATGACACCAAATCTCCGACACCACCAAATTAAATAAAAATGGGAAAGAGCAAATCATCAAAGGGTAGTAGCAAAAAGGGAGGAGGAGATAATAAAGCACAACAACAAAAACAATGTAAATGTGATCATCCATATCAATGTGATTGTGGTAATAGACCTGAACGTCCTTCTAGGTGAGCTGTTGTAAAAATGTTATATTGATATTTGTTGTGTGTGTGTGCGATATCGATTGGTATTTTGTGTGTTGACGGGGCGTTGATGTATATTAGAGAGCGTATGTAGAGGTTTAAATAAGGTTGTGTGTGCTTTTAAAAGAGACGTCAGCTTATAAGGTTGTGCATATGATGGGCATTTTCTGTTAATGGTATCGTTAACTTGATGTATGCTTTCAGGCAAATATGCATGTTGCTTGATAATGAAATTTATAATCTCCTTTTTAACAAACATACATCTTCTTACATTTCTTATATAAACAAACTCCCAAACACAGAGGACATAAATGGGATGCAACAACACAAACATGGGGTGGCAAAGGTCATAAACAAAAGGGTGGATCCGGTCAAACTGCCTCAGTTGCAACCGCCGATAAGGTAACCGAAAAGGGTAATACCACATTAAAACAATGGCAAAAGTTACCAAGTAAATTATTAGCTGATTTGATTAAGAAACATTCCAAAAGTTTAGGTGGCAAAGGACATCCTATCTATAGACCATTGGGTGGTAGAGGAGATAATAATAGAAGTTCCAATGTTGGGGGTGGGAAGAAGAAGTATAGATATCGATTAATAATACCAGACAATTCAAAGAAAGGTAGTTCTGAACATGATATTGTATTAACACCGACATTATCAGTATCAAATGATGAACAGGCAAAAGAGGAAGCGGCATTGTTGGGATTGTTATATCTCTTTCCGAAATTACCACATGAACGAACATTGCCCGAGCCGTATCGAAGTACATTCTTGGCTGCATTGAAGAATAATGAGAGTGGCGGAGGAGCTAATGGTGGCAGCGGGGGTAATAATGTAAATGGAAAGGCTCCTTCCAAAGGAGATACATCATCCACAACAAATAATAAGAAGGGTGCCACGGCCAATACCCAATTGTCTGCCAATCTACCATCCTTTCAACACCGTAATAACAGCAACAACAACAATCGAAATAATAATAATCCATCATCAAAATCTACATCTCAACAACAACAACCAGTTCTACTAACAAGGGCACAAATTAACGAAGCAAAAGCCCAACATAAACGTGAGGTACAAGCACGGATACGTAAACATGAGGCAATACGGAATGCGAATAAACCAGTGGAAGTATTCATGTCGGCACGGTTTAAGAAAAGGATTGAATGTTTATTGTCTGGTGATGTCTTTGAAGAAGATGTTGATTTAGATGGCGGAGAAGATGATGAAGTAGTAGTGTTTAATGATGATGATGATGTATTACAATCCTATGTTCATCAACGATTGGTACATGAGGGATTTAATGCTAGGCATGTCACAAAGGCATATAAGGAGGTGATGAAAAAGAAGCATGGTAGTAGTAGCAATGATGGGAATGATGATCAGATGATGGATAAGACATATGAAGAAGTATTGCAATATTTATGTATTCATTTGAAGGAACATCAATTACCGATTGGATTTGACCCTCAAGGGGGGCAGTTGGATGTTGTGGGTGGAAAGAAGAAGAAGGGGAAAGAACCGAGTGATAATGGAACAGATAAGGACGGATCTGATAGTGGTGGCGGTGGTTATGATACAAATATCCTTCAGTTTGCACAATTCTTTGGCCTCACTCCGAGGGAGGCATTAGCAATCTATTCTTCCGACAAGGCCGCCTTCACGGCTACTACAGACTCATCGGATGAATCGACGATATACAAACGAGCCTTTTGGAAAGTCATTGCAAATGCTGCATCGTTTTCTGATGATCGGATATGTTTTACTTCTAAAACAGCAACCATATCTGATGAGGATAGAGAAATGAATCAAGAAGCAGCTGCAAATGAATGTGAGGCATTGGAAGCAATCTTTGAGGAAGGAGAGTTTTCAATCTTGAGAGACGATACTTCAACATCCATATCCATTGCTCTTCCATTCGGGCATGATACCAAGCTCTCATTGGAAGTTCATTATATCAATGGATTGTATCCAAGTCTACTCCCTCGGGTCTTCATTACATCTGGAAGTTTTAATGGTAAAGGCAATAACAAGAAGTATCGGTTTGGTGGCAATCTTCATTTGAAAGTAGCACAGTATATGAAAGACATGAATCCAGGTCAAGAAGTTATCTTTGAGTTATTTGGTCATATCCAATCTCTACTTCAAGAGGAAGAGGATTCATCTACATCGTCGGCGGATAATGATGTATCGGAGTTGTTGTCATGCTTGAAACTAGATGGTAATAGTAGAGGATCCAATGGCACAAGCCAATCTCAACCTGAAACAAGTGATCAAACCAAGAAACACCAAAGTCAGGCTAAAGCTGGACAAGTACAGAAGAAGAAACATAAATCAAAACCAATGAGACGTCCAAGAGAGAGATCGACGTTTTGGAACACTCATCCAAGCAAGACACCACCGGCAGAGGCATATCCAAAGCTCTCTCCGTCATTGGCACGTGCTAGAAGCAACTTACCGGCAGCCAAGGCCAAGGGTGAATTCCTATCTTTACTGTCAGATGCTAACAAATCTGGTGGAAGAGTGATGCTAGTGACTGGTGAGACGGTAAGTAGACTACGACGTGCATAGAGTGTCGTTTGAATTTTTCTTGACTTTTTGCTCACATCATGTGTTCATTCATTTCCCAATCTCACCTGCACATCAGGGCTGTGGTAAAACAACTCAGATACCACAATTCATCCTCGAGAATGCCCCAAAAGAATCCAAGATTATCGTTGCTCAGCCTAGAAGGTTGGCAGCTACTGGTGTGGCATCGAGAGTGGCATTGGAGAGGGGTGAACCAGCTCCTGGCAAGGCCTCTGTGGGTTATGTCGTACGAGGAGATAGCAAGATGTGTGCCTCGACAAGATTAATGTTCTGTACAACTGGTGTTTTACTACGTCAACTTCAGTCACAGAATGCCTTGGAGAATATATCCCACATCCTGGTAGATGAAGTGCATGAAAGGCATCTTGACACTGATGTGCTGCTTGCTATTCTTAAGAAGACTTTACCTTCCCTTCCTAATTTGACCGTCGTGCTCATGTCAGGTAAGATTTACATACAACAAATCATTTCTCAACTTTTCATAATCATTTACTCACAATACGTTCTCCTCTTATCTTCTTTATTGCCTAGCAACGATGGATGCTGATCGGTTTGCCAAGTACTGGGGCACTAATACGCCAAGGATACACATTCCCGGTTTTACTCATCCTGTACAAGACTTTATGCTCGAGGATGTGTTGGAGATGACAAGCTATATTCCTCCAAAGAAGAAAAAGAAGCAATTCCAACGCAGTGGTGGCGGTGGAGGCAGAGGAGGAAGTTATCAAGATCCTTTGGCAGACGATGAGGAAGATGATCTTGTAGAAAAGAGTACAAACTCGACGCCAATGGCATGTGCAGTTCCGCTTGAAGAAAGGCTGAAACGTCTCGAGGGAGATGATATCGATTACGACCTACTTGCGGTCCTAATCAAGACTGTCCTTAATACAAAAGACGATGACGATGATGGATCTATCCTTGTCTTCTTGCCGGGTGCTGGCGAGATTGACAAGGCAGATAGAACCATTCAACAACTTCTTAGAGGTCGTCAAGTATCAATCCTTCCACTACATGGTGGACTACAACCCGATAAGCAGCAACAAGTCTTTGTGCCCGCTAGGAATGGGTATACAAAGATTATTCTCAGTACAAACGTTGCAGAGACTTCTATCACCATTCCAGATTGTACGGTTGTTATTGACACATGCAAGGAGAAGAAGAGTTCGTTTGATCCTACTAACCGCATGCCATTGTTACTTGAATGTTTTGCCTCTAGAGATTCTTTGAAACAAAGGAGGGGTCGTGCTGGTAGAGTGAGACCAGGCACATGTTACAAGCTCATCTCGTCGTCTAAACACAGCAAGCTGCCTGAGCACGGAGAACCAGAAATACGACGATGCGCTTTAGATCAAACTCTACTCTCCCTCATGTTTCTCGGACTAGAGAACGGGTCAGGATCCTTCCTTAAGTTGATGCTTGACCCTCCAAGTGAACAGTCAATACAATCTGCTCTGTACTCTTTGGAGAAGACGGGAGCATTGAGTAGAGATGGTGACCAAGCAGTCCTTACTCCTCTTGGCATTCACTTGAGTGGTATACCAGCTCCGCCAGTGGTCGGAAAGATGTTAGTAATGGGATGTTTGCTTGGTTGTAGAGATATGGCAGTTGCTACGGCGGCTGCACTCTCAGCTGGTAGGAACCCATTTTTTCGTATCAATACATTCAATAACAATCGAAACGGCAAAGATGATATTGAGCAGGAAAAGGAACAATACAAGAACAGCATGATATTAGAAGCACGAGCCGACCTCTTCAAAACAGTCGGGAAGAGTGACCATGCAATGTTGGGCAAGGCATTTCTCCTCTGGAAGGAGTGTAATGGTCAATCAGAGCGGAGGAAGTACTGTGATAAGATGGGCTTAGCATTCAATAGTATGAGAGACATCCTAGCCCTTACACGTCAGTTAGATTCATCCTTAACCACATCAGGATTTCACCCATCAGATCATTGCAATAGAAATGAGACATCTTGGAGGATTGTCAGATCAATGCTTGTGGCATCCTTATCACCGATACAAATGGTAAGAGTTCAGAGACCATCGACTAAGTACACAGAGACAATCGAGGGTGCTGTTGAGAAGGATGGAAAGGCCAAGGAGCTAAAGTTCTTCATCCGAGGAGGTAGTGATGATGACAACCAAACTACTAATAATGTCAACAATAAGAACAATGAAGAACGGGTATTCATTCATCCAAGTTCGAACAATTTTGCTATCGGTTCGTATAGCTGTCCATGGTTAGTTTATCATCGGCTAGTTCGAACATCCAAGGCATTTGTAAGTGATGCCACGGAATGTAATCCCTACTCTCTCCTCTTATTTGGTGGTGCAATGGAAGTTCAGGCATCAAAGGGATTGATAGTGTTAGATGATTGGATAAGTTTATCGGCCAATGCTAGGATTGGGTCGTTGATTGGCGGTTTACGGCAAAAGGTGGACGAACTATTAGATAAGAAGGTGGCTGATCCTTCTCTTGACATTACAGATTCAGTTGAAATGAAATTGATCACAGAGTAAGTAGTTGTTATAGATGTGATATATACTGCGTTTGCTCTTTATTGACGTCTAACACATGTATTTGCTTTTAGCTTGTTACGACATGATGGTGTTTAGTTAAAGAATTAATCAGACGAGGGATAAAAGTGATCACTTTACTACTGTTTCATTATCTTATCATTATCTTATCATCGTCATTAGCTATACTAAGTTATGGACATTATTTACATGGAATCGTCTTCGTCACCAAAGACATACTGATTTGAGCTGACATCATCAACGATTAGTGAAGAATGATGTCCAGTGATGACAACACCTCCGTCTTGGTAGCCAAAAGAGAAAGTTTTATCCACAACAGATGTTGTTCCTTCATTACGTTCGAAGAAGATTTGACCTTGAGCTACTCCAACTGCTTCTCCTGTCACATAACTATCTCCTACCCATTCACATCCAGAGAAACCAGAGTATCGAGGTCCATAGTTGGCAAGTCCAAATCCGTACTCTCTGAAATCAGAGCCGTCGTTTCCTGGTGGAAATTGCTCATCCTCTGTACCTGACTTGAGAAGACAGTCTGTACCAATAAAGTATGATAGTGCTCCGGCCTTAGTAGGACGAAAGGTGTAAGGTGCAGTTGTAAGAGTAGGCTTGAATAGGACTGGTTCGGGGTAGTTGTAGGCCCCGTTCAAAGCACCGAGTGCAACTTCATATGCCGCATCACATGCCTCTTGTGGATAAGCATTGTCTTTTGTATGATGCTGTCCTCCATTTTCCCAGAAGGCATCACTGATTGCAACAGCGGCTCCACAAAAGGCGTCTGCTAGTCCATCCATATCAGATTGTTCAATTACTCGGGAGTCTGTTGCTAGATATGCCGATGAAGAAGTAGCACCTCGAAGCTTGGGTTCAGAAGAAAGGGCGGTAGGCATATTGTTGGCAAGGATCATCAAGGTAGTAGCTGCAGTTGTTGTCTTTAGAATCATCATTATTGTATTTGTATGTTGTATTATTGATAAGGTAGTAGTGTATTATGTCTTTGACGCTTTAGTATTAGTATTTGTATGTAGTTGTTTGGATTGATTGAGTTGTTGTTGTTCGCTTTTGATTTTATGAACACATCACAATCATATCTATCCTCAAACACAATCCAAGGCCAAGATGGTTGATTCCTGGCATGTCCATGAACAAGATTGTTGACAAGATGTTTGATTCTTGTTGATAGAGCAGTATGTGGCAATAATGCAAGAACGACATTTTATTTTGTCCCTGAAGGATACTGGGAATTATCCCCTAGCTTCTCAGAAAAGATTCAAGCAACAATGACAGACATTTAAGGTATCTCCTTATTTACTAATTCCTATGTAGCTTTTCCTTGCACCTTGAGAGAGCAAAATCTACACTACTTATACTCCAATTAAATTTGACCATCCTTGGCTTGCCCCGAGTACTACTATCATTAATAATACTCCTTGACCATCGTACTAAGTCGGCCGTGTCGCAAAACGTACATAACAACCCTTCTACTACTATTTGAGCACAGAGACGATCTCGTCGCACGAATTGTCATTGTCATTGGCCACAGCATTGGGTTAAGATAACACTGCAATAAAGGTTGGTTTGCCGATACTCTAAGTGCTTATCTTTATTGCAATTAATACATGACACTATTATTAATGATGATATTCATTGTATGTTCTCTCTATGTTGTCTCTTTCTCTCCTATCTTCGGCCTTGCTCGGATGATTCAATATATGTACATTAGGTGCACCTTCTCAACATTAACATATAGCATTATGAAGGTCAGTGTCACGTTTGCCGTTTTATCGGCAAGTAGAGTAGCAGCTACATTGGTTGTAAGTATATATTATTGTCATATGTCGTCATATTATGAATTTGCTCATATGATATGCACAAAATTAATTTTGCTCACATGATATGCACAAAATTATATTCCTACTTATCTTGCCCTCTTATGGTGATACGCATATCATAAATAGCCCAAACATCGTGTACAAAAGCGTAAAAATCATCGTAGGGTAGAGAATAAACGTCAGACTACCTCAATTGTTGATGATGAAGAACAAGATAATGAATCGCCAAGCCCAAATCTAAGGAAGTTAGATGATATGAATTGGAAGCGTAAAGCCAAGTCATTTGAACGTGATATCGTCCGTGGTGCTCTTAATTCCAAGGATGAGATTGCATCTGACGTGGGTGTATTGGCTGTTAATGCCAAGGACTCCAGGAACCTCCAAGAAAACGAATCAACCTGTCCTGAAGATAATGTTATCGTTTGTGAAAAGGGTATTGCCACGTCTATTGGTGGAAATCCTACCCCTCCTGGTACATCATGTAAAGATGCATGCAATGGACAATGCTGTGTGGATGGCATGGTATCGAAAACTAATTATACAGATTGTCAATTTGGCTCTTATTATGCTCCTTATTTAGGATTCGATGAAGAATGTTATTATGACGATGATTGTGTCTGTGAACTTCCATATGACGAAGATTGCTACAACTATGGCGAAGAATATTATAGATGTGACATATTTGGTGAATATAAAGTCTCGGTTCCAGCGTGTGAAGGACTAACAGCTTCCATCTGTCAAGATAATGTAACATGCACAGGGAAAGATGCCTGTACTGATGCTAAAGTTGGTACTATTCATCTTGGGTGTAACGGATTTGAAGCCTGTAAGGAAGCTGGTAAAGGTGGGTATTTAGGAAGTATCAATAATGGGTGTGAAGGAAGGCTTGCCTGCTCGAGGACTGGGTATGGAGGAAACATTACTATGATTCAAAATTCGTGCCGGGCGTTAAATTTTTTCTACGGTGCTCGTGCCTGTGCTAATGCAGCGTCTAATGGAGGCACGATTAATCGGATTATTGATAGTTGTGTTAGTAACAAAAGTGAAGATAGGGCTTGCGAAGATGCCGCAAGGGATAATGGGCATATTGGAGAAATCTTTAAGTCGTGTAATGCAGAAGTATCATGTCAAGATGCTGCTACAGGTGGGTTTATACTTAGCCTTGATGAAAGTTGCAATACAAATGACGCTTGCAAGGGTGCAGCAAGGTTTGGATACATTGGTGAAATGAATACATCGTGTAATAATGGCCTCGCTTGTGGAGGTCTTGCCTCGAGTGGATATGTAAATGGGCTTAATGATAGTTGCAACGGTTATCGGGCATGCCAGAGTGTTGGCCAATCATCCAACAAAGTCCAATTCACAATGGATACTTGCTGCAATGGTAATACTACATTCAATACAGACTTATTTAGAAATGTAGGGGAGTGTGAGGGTCTTGGTGGAAACAATCTTCCTGCGGAGTGTCAGATTGTAAGTATTTTGTTTGTTATCGTTATCCCTCGTGCTCTGTCGTGAGTCTGACACTCCTTTCATTCTTCTCTTTGCAGCTACCACCCTCAACCTCTCCTTCACCCACCAGCCCTGCTCCCAGCCCTGATGTTACTTTGGCACCTACTGCTACTTCTACTCCACCCAAGAAGCGAAGCAAGGCATCAAAGCGTGACAAGGGTGGAAATAATGGAAAGGGGTATGGTGTTGGAGGAGACCCCAAGGCAGTAGACGACTGTTCCAAGATTAAGAATACGAAGGCCAAGAAGAAGTGCCTGTCTAAACTCAAGAAGGCCCCCTGGAAATAGAGGATTATGTTGTGAAGAAAGAGTTTGTTAAGGTATATTTTATGTTTTATAGAGCATGTCAAGACTTGATGAGAGTTCCCCTACGAATCAAGTATGTTGAAATGAATAGGGTTTGTATTAACTGCTCGGGACCTTATGACTCAATGAAGAAGAAGAGTTGGTGTGATACTATCTACCAATACCTTGTATAGCTTGTATATGATAAAGAATGAATATGTGTTGATGAAATCATTATTGTTGATGTGCTCTTGAAGATATCTACCTCAAGAAAGAGTCTGCTCGATTCGTTCTCACTCATCATGTAATGATATATACATCAAACCGATTCACAGTTCCTCGTACATCATATGATGGTTTGGGAATGTTATTATCATCGGTACTACTATCACAATCACTATTATCCACCACTAATCCAAGCGGTAAAGCAGATATAGGACGTTTCACAACTACTCGTCGTTGTGCCGTATTGTAAGCTGCCAATAGTAATGCTTGTTCTTCGTATATCCTCTCTGTTGTTTCGTCATATTCTCCTTCTTTAACAGCCGCCACTGCCGTACCAAGTAATGAATGTAACATTGCCATATCTTTCTTAACTGCACTTGATTTCTTCTTTCGTGGTGGAAACATTGGATCTAGATAACATATATCTGGTGGATATGATGTAGATGTGATACTACTATCTGAATCAACGATGAGACGATTCAATACTGTAACTCCATCTCCCTCTTCCATAGATAGACATCGAGTTATTCGTTGTGCTGTATTACTTCTTTCATCATTATCAATTTGATTAGACGAAGCAAGTTGATGTAATCTCCTCATGGCATCCTTTAATAACAATGCAACTATTGGATCTCGTTCTACCATGTGCACTCTTAATCTTGGTATATACTCGTTACTGCCATTACCATTGCTTTCAATATAGTCAAGATATGATGAAAGTATAACCAATGAATCACGTCCCAAACCGGCAGTTAAATCATATACAATCACTTCTTCTCGGTCTTTACTCATCTTATCAGATATCATCTTCTTGATGCCCAATGCCTTGATTAACATTTCACTTCCACTATTCTTCTGTTTATTAGTATTCATTCTATATCCTAATATACTATCAGATGGTGGATGTAAATCTATATAGAATGGTTCAGTTAGTTTGACTTTGTTCTTTTTTGTTTGTTTTTGTCTTCTACTTTTGTTGGATGATGATGGTTGGTCAAGCGATGATATTGATAGAGCATATGAGTCGGTACGAGGATATGGTATTGCTGTTAGATAATGTGTATTTTCATATTGTCGCTGTTGTTCTTTACTTTGTATGTTTGGTATAGACGACTCGTCTATTGTACTGAGTTGCTGCAATCCAAATTGATTTGCAATTTCATTTAGTCTATAAGTTGCATCCGTGTACCATTGCAAATCACTACCGTCGTCAAGATTATCATCAATAGAATCATTACTCGGTATCTCTGGAAGAAGAATGGCAACCTGTCTTTCATCGTCACTGTTGTATGCTGCAACTCTCGAGTTGGAAATCAAGTTGATATTGATGGATGTTGGTGATAGATATTGAAAGAAGGCGGATACCAATAACAAATCATATCTCTTAGCCGTTAATAAAATGAACATCACAAGAACCAAATTATATCGTTGTATAGAATGCATTATACTGCAGTGGACGACGCGTTCTATAATATCATGAGTTGAGAGTTGATCAGTCAGTCATTCAGAGATGATCTGCATGTGGGCCGTGATAGATAGATAATGAATCGTTTGCTCGCCAAAATAAGTGTTTAATTCCCCAATAACAATTAGAAACCACTACCCCCCCACTACCATCTTCCTCTTCTCTAAGGCCAAATAGGATGAGCAATATGAACAGCGGTAATAGTAGCGGTGGCAATGATGTATACGCACGTTGTAAAACGGGTAGTAATACCACCGGACGTGGATCTGAGGCGGGTTGGACTCCGTGTCCTCTTTGCAATAATAACAACAACTTACTACTGTCATCAGTTATGAATGATGGCGGTGGTGGTACATCATTGGCTGGTAATGATGGTGGTAGTATATTGAATATTGGTGGTAAGATTTTTCTTTTTCTATTTTGTGCATTGTTGGTTGGGATGTTCTTAAGTTTCCATTTGGTTTTGTGCATATCATGTGTACTTTTCTTTGCAATTTCTATATTTTATTGAATAGTGTTTATTGAGAGAGTATAGAACTTAGTTGGTATCAGGGGACGTACGACTCTTCTTGTATATATACTTATTTGAAGTCTTCCATTGCAAGGTTTGCGTCAGCTTATTATGTGGAGCAGCAATGTGATGTGTAGTAATCATATTAGAGTCTAAAACTTTATATGCTCATCATCTTATGCACATCTTCTATATGTATACATTATCTGTTCAACACAGCAGCCACAAAGAATAAAACAAAATCAGTTAAAGTATTCTCACACGGACGTGGTCTTAGTGCTCACATACATGCAGTACATACTCCATGGAATCTAGGAAAAGTTGAATTAAAACGACGTATTGCGTTGCATAAACGATTAATAAATGAGGAGAAACGCAAATTGAAGAAGAATGAGAAGAGAAGTGAGGATATTATTGATGGATTGGCTGATAATGCTGAGGTTAGCAGTGGTACAGATGGTATTGATGAAGGGGGGTCAAATAAGCGACGCAAATTGATACATCAAAGTACAGCAACTGATAAACAACAACAACTTAAAGTCAACTCTAATAACATCAATAATATAAAGTTAGAGAAATGGACACCAACACACCAAGAGATTAATGAATGGAATGTAAAAGTTATGGATATTGTTTCATTCGTTGAGGTTCAATCCAAACAGAAGAAGGAGGGTATAGGTGAAAGTAGTGGAGATAAAGTTTGTAGTGGGGATGCAAAAGATGACAAAGCAAGTGAGAAAGGTATCAG
>Ga0214479_100038_pt1 | contig 72886 bp, 57 predicted proteins | sample M1_20Mar14CPVII9_5_FD_165054 | JGI IMG/M metagenome (GOLD analysis project Ga0214479, IMG submission 165054) | Marine eukaryotic communities from Monterey Bay, California, United States - M1_20Mar14CPVII9sort6BwellE14 | ecosystem: Environmental > Aquatic > Marine > Unclassified | place: USA... | reverse complement strand
ACCAGCAGAGTATAGAAAACAAAACTGTATCATACCTACACCTCGAGATGTTGATGATTGGTTTGCCATCTTGGATGATTGTCACTACTTTGATATACAATGAGCTTTTCCTTCCGTAGCACATATTAATACCTGCAGTGTATATTATATGTCTTCATTAATATGGTATGAGCACACACACACATCCGCCTTTGCGTGTTGTTGTTGGTAGCTATAACCATAACCTCCCTTTTTGAAGCTCTGTATCAAAGTTTGTTGACAACTCCAAGACTTGGTCGAGCCAATTCATTCTGCATCTCATGGCTTAGGGTTTCCCTCACACTCGTGTGTTGTGAGGTCGAGTTACCCGGCCTTTAATATGATGATCACATTCCCGCAGTGAAGATCACTGGTGCTGTTAACCCTCCTCTAACAAATATCGAATCAGTCTGTGATGACTTACTTCAAGTTGTTCCTGATAGTTGTTTATCATTTACTGAGAAGAAGACTATGCCTTTTCCTGAGGCATGTCCAAGTCTTGTTACCTCGTCAAGTGATTCGAGTTTGGCTGCCGATGTTATGGCTGCTGCCGCCGCTGATGTGTTGATGAAGTCGTCTGTTACTACATCTGATGAGAGTATTCCCGGTGTTAGTACCGATGGTGGAAGTGATGAGGATAGTGACCTTGGTGACTTCTTACTTGATGCCGTGAACTGGTTATAAGTAAGCTTGTAAAAGCTCTCACACTTTGGGGTTTTATTTTATGTCTTGGGGGATTCCTGTAAAGGCTGTATTCGCGTCAAGGTTCGTACTTAAGTACTTTGACCAATATATACAGTAGTAACTTAAAAACTGATGATACCAGAAAGTATAAATGTATGTATTAACTTTAAATGAGTGGGGTCAATATCTGCATAGCTCGTTTGCCACACACATGATGACTCTTTCATTCCACTGATCGCTGGTATCTTTCGCTATATAGCGCAGGCATGTGTAATCTATTTTCATTCCAATACTTTGAGCCTCTTCTAACCGAGGCTTTAGTCTTTTCTCCAAGCTGAAAGTAAATGAACTAGGATTGTTTGTCACAAATGTCAGAGCTTTACTCTCATCTCCCAAAGCATCTATGTAAAAGGTTAACGTTGGTTCCAAGTTGTTCAGTATATTGAATCCGAAGAGAGATGGTTGTTGCCGAATTATATTTGATAGTTCTCCATCTGTCAAGGATAGACGTTCTTGTAACCAATCTAACTTTGGCTCAATATTGTCGGTTATAGAAAGTGCTAGGATGTGTGGTGATCTTTGAATCATTTTGCTGAAGAGATCATCATCTAACACCAAACGTTCTTGCATCCAATCCAACTTTGGTTCCATATTTGTTATTGAAAGTCCTAGAATGCTTGGCTGTCTTTGTATAACCTTTGACAGTTGCTCATTTGTCAAGGAGAGGCGATGTTGCAACCAATCTAAAGTCGGCTCAATGTTACCATCAAGACTGAGACGGATAATACCAGTATGTTTGATGATCATGTTTGACAAGTCCTTCTCATCTAATGCCAAACGTTCTTGTAGCCATTCAAACTTTGGTTCTAAATTATCCGTAATGGAATAGCTTATGAAAGCAGGCGTTTTAGTTATAACCTTTGCCAATTCTATTTCATCTAACATTAACCGTTCTTGTAACCAATCTAACTTTGGTTCCATATTGTCTATACTCAATTTGAGAAAAGTTGGAGCGTCTATTACTAACTTCTTCAATTGTTTGTTGTTAAGCTGTAGCTTATTTTGCAAGTAATCAATCTTTGACTCCAGCCCATCTTCTGAGTTTGGTCTTCTTCCAAGGATTTGAGGATGATGTTTAACGATCTTCTTGATTTCATTATCATTCAAACTAAGGCGATTCATTAACCATTTAGCTCGGTCGTCTAATATACCAATATCTAGAGTTAATATGCTGCCAGGATAAGCGCGATATTCGATCTTGTCCAGCTGTTCTTCGCTATATCCCATTCTATTGCTTAAGTATTGTCTATTGGATGCTACTATTGATGGATCAGTTGTACTATATTGTAAAGGATACCACCGATGATATCGTCGTTTTGATTGATATAGCCAACTATTTGTTACCGTTTGCTGTTGAAATGCAGACCCTAATGATGCAAATAGTAATAACAATGTAGATAGTATGCCAACAATACAGCGAGATAATGTTATCTTATTCCCCATCATCTTTGATATGAATAAAAATGCCGTAACTGTTGACTTGTAGAAAATTATATGTTCATACGTTACAAATGTCAAGATATCGTTGCCCCCCTTTTTATGTATTGTTCTGGCTTCTTCTTGTGATATATAAAAGGAGAGTTAGCGGTCCAACGAGCATTAAGTGGCTACATCGGCCGCCATCAGCATTATAATATTGCAAAAGTACCGAGAGTCGAGAGTTGCAAAATAAGGGTGAGTAAGTACCATACTTAGAGTCATTATAGAGTGGTATCCTTTGCAAACAGATTCGACCTAAACTGACGAATGCAAAACATTATCATTGTTCTCCATACCTTTATCCTACTCAAAATACCAAAATCATGAAGATTGCTGCTCTCACCGCCGCCGCCGTGCTCTCTACTGCTAGTGCATTTACTGGAGTAGCCCCAGTATCTCGTTCACCCACATCGCTTAACGTATGGGGAGAAAAAGACTATCTAATTGCACCCTCCATCCTTTCTGCTGACTTTGCCAAGCTAGGAGCCGAGGTTGATAATATGTTAGAGGCAGGAGCAGATGTAGTTCACTTCGATGTTATGGATAATCACTACGTACCAAACTTAACAATCGGGCCAATGGTATGCAAGGCATTACGTGATCACGGTGTTACTGCACCAATCGATGTGCATTTAATGGTCTCACCAGTCGATGCTGCTATTAATGACTTTATCGATGCCGGAGCATCCTACATTACATTCCATCCCGAGGCTACAAACCATATCGATCGATCACTTCAACTTATTAAGAATGGCGGTTGTAAGGCTGGATTAGTCTTCAACCCAGCTACCAGTCTTGACTATTGTGAATTCGTTAAGGATAAGCTTGACATTATCTTACTAATGAGTGTCAATCCCGGCTTTGGTGGACAAGCCTTCATCCCCGGTACATTGGACAAGGCACGTGAGGCACGTAAGTTTATTAATGATAATGGATTAGACTGTCGGTTAGAAATTGATGGCGGAGTTAAGGTTGATAATATTAAGGAAGTTGCCGAGGCTGGTGTTGATATGATGGTTGCTGGGAGTGCCATTTTGAAGGAACCACGTACTACCGAGGCATACAAGGAAACTATTGATGCCATGCGTGTTGAGCTTGCTGCTGCTCAGGTATAAGTTTACTTATATGGGTAGAGATAGAGGAGCTAGAGTTTTGAGATATGATCAAAATAAAGGATTGGTCTTTTAGTGGGAAAAGAGTAGGAACCACTAAAGCTTAATAATAGATATTCAATATTGAAAGAAAGTGGCCGCTTACTCAGGTAGGATAGGGGATGGTACTCTCAACTAAATCTGAGGAGACCCTTTCCTCTTCATCTCAAGTGCTTTATCGTCTGCTCCGTAGTATGCCGTATTGTTAGAATATTCTGCCCGTGACTTTCTCTGACCATTGCATGTTTTGCAAAACACAGACGCTCTTTCGAATCATATCGCCAGTCTCTGTTTGCCATCATAGAGACCGCGTGTCTTTGGCTTCGCCTTGTCTGTAGACCACATCACTAAGCACAACATTATGATTATGAGACTATACAGTAAACTGAGAAAGGTAAACAGAGAAAGCAAAGGCAGAATAGGGTGATTACAGAACTTCACTAGCAAAACCTAATTTATTAGGCAGCTAACGGGGTAGATCTATCTACGAACGACCCCACCCTCTCTAAACTCCAGATTCTTTTTGCAGACTTTCAACTTAATGTTTCAATCCTTATCTTGCGTTTATAGTAGCACATCAATTTTTTCATCATCAGCGCCAATCCTTATTATCTTTGATTTGTTAAGTAATGACTCTATTTCAATAATTCCAATCCCCACCATCCATTAATAATTGATTAATATACTCCTTCCATTCCATTTTATTTAATCCCTTTTTTTAACCAAACATAACACACACTCAACCATAAGATTTACATTCGGAATTTACCCCAAATATGAAGTAATACTACCACACCAACGAATGATAATGATGCGACTAATACAGTTGTTGGTCCGACTTGTAATCCTGGCGAATCATCGGTATAAAATTGTAAAATGTTAGAGGTACCACCGGCTGCACGTCCGCCTCCGGCACCTCCTCCACCTCTTGCGGCTGTTGCTCTGCGTGTTTGTGCCTTTATATATTTAATGAGAAGTTGCAATATGGTATATATGTTTTGATAGTATCCGATAGGTGATGGTGATGGTTAAAAACAGTATAATTTGAGTTTGTGAGTGTAATGTAAAGTAGAAAAAAGAGATTCCAAGATAGGTGAGATTCGCCGCCACCATTGCAACACCAGCATTCACTATCGATATAACTATAAAAGAACACCAAATATCCTGGTCCTCTCTAACACTTGAAACACTTCTTAGCCGGGCTAGAATAACAACTGCAAAGCCACAAAATTTATCGATATGTTGTATTAGCCACACATTGTATATCCTCTCTCTTCCAGCATGAAATTTAACCACCAACTTCTAACCCTATTCAACATGAAATATCAACCTTGCACGCACCATTATTTGATTCTATTCAGCCTCTTATCTACTGCTAAATTACGGTTGTAGTGGTTGTTGAATAACACTTTTTGAAGGATACCATTTGCCTTTTGGTATCCTTTTCTACTCTCATAAAAAATAAAAATGACAGTATAAAATCAAATACTTACATATGCCTCCTCCATTTAGCAACACCCATTACCATACAGTCAAGATGAAATACACTGTCCTAACACTTGGATTCTTAGCCACCGCTGCTAGCAGATGTGCGGCATGGATACCACCAACATCTTCTATTTCACATACTCGCTCATCATTGGAATTGCAAATGATAAACGATGACGATGATATGGATATGATAGTAGAACAATCAGCATCACTCGATACAATGTTCGATAGACGAAACTTCTTTCACTCGGCATCTGTAAAGGCAGCAGGAGTTGTGGCTTTAACTACCACAAGTACAGCTTCATGTGATGTTGCATATGCCGAAGATTTATCGACGTCATACTCTAAGATATATACTCCAGAACCACACTCAATGGATAACAAAATAGTTGTCATCACTGGAGGCAACAGCGGCCTAGGGTTGGAATCATCAAAGCGATTGGCAAAGGCAGGTGCTACTGTAGTTTTTACTAGTAGAGATAATACCAAAGGCGAGGCAGCGTTAGACGAAGTTAATGAATACATAAAAGAAGAGAAAGCTAATGATTCTACATTTGCTGGCAAAGCAATGATGGCATCATTAGACTTATGTGACTTGGATAACACCAAATCATTTAGAGATAGGCTTGCCGCTCTTATTGGAAAGGATACAAAGATCGATGTACTTTTGAACAATGCAGGAGTTATGGCTATACCAGACCAGAGACTCACAAAGGATGGGTTTGAAAAAACATTCCAAACTAACCATCTTGGACATTTCGCCTTGACATCTACATTGCTACCTCAGCTATCAAAGAATGCACGTATCATCAACGTATCAAGTCTCGGATATCAGTTTGCTGGTAAAGGATTAGATCTAGACAATCTCAATGGTGAACAAGAATACGGTCCTTGGTCATCTTATGGAGAAAGCAAGCTAGAGAACATCCTCTTTACTAATGAGTTGCAAAAACGGGCTCATTTGAGTGATGATTGGTCAAACTTGAAAGTCTTTAGTCTTCATCCCGGCGCTGTGCAGACCGATCTTGCTCGTTACTTGATAGGCGAAGAAAAGTTTGCAGATATGAAATTGAATGGGTTTTCGAGTCTAAAGGATAAGATTATAATGGAATCGCTTGCCAAGTTTGTCTTGACAGTTGAACAAGGAGCTTCGACACAAGTATACTTGGCGGCAGCTAGTGGAGTCGAATCAAATGCCGGCAAGTTCTTCTCAGACGGTAAACCACAGAAAGTGAAATCATTTGCTACTGACGAAAAGAAGGCAGAAGAGCTTTGGACTGCATCAGAGAAGCTGGCTGGTGTTAAGTTTGATCTATAAAGTATCTGAACATAGTGTACATTTTAGATATTATGCTTATTGAATGTCAAGTCTACTGAACATCATCTTCCATAGAAGGAGGATCAAGTTGATCAACCATCCTTGATAACCAAAGTAAGCATGCCAAACTTACAAAGTGACTACTCAATATATTTGTATTTGCCTGAACAACTAATACATCCAAAGGTTGCAATGTTTGTGCAACAACTCCTCCAGCTGCCGCACCGACACCTCCAAAACTAGTCATTGATTTAGCTACCAATGTTCCAACAATATATTGGGATCCTAATATACTTGTTAGTAATCCAACCAAGTTTAATGATACACCGACCTTAATGACACGTCGAAGTAAATTAGCTGCCTCAACACGAGATGTATTACTCCTTCTTAGAAATCGTCTTGATAATCTCCTCTGCCCCCACGTCCACACAACCGATATACTACTGGTAATAATACCTAATCCGGGTAAGAAGAATTTGCTCGCCACTTTGAATTGCATAGGATTAACAGATTGTTGTGCATCCATTACATTCCTTGCAAAAAAGAAGGTGATTGAACTAATTACAGTTAGTATAACTTGGGACCACCAAGAAAACCATGATGTACTTCGTAAAACCTTTGATGTAGAATATATAAGTGAATCAATTTGTTGATCATTATTATCATTAGTGTATGAATAAAGACACGATGTTTGTTGCTTATTTAGACGATGATAGTTGTTGTGACGGGTAATTGTACCGCGAGTTGCAAAACTCGTCGGCCGTGATAGTTGAAATGATCCAACGCCGCTCACATTATTAAGGACGACGAAAGAAGAGAATATAGTAAACGCTACTAATGAGGATATATGCAACATGATATGATTTACTGGCAAATGTAGTTGTCTGCACATACACTCATATATTTTTGTTAATTTTATGAGACTTTGAGATTGATGATCATACCCATTATAAAGTTTTCATAGACATGAAAACTGAACTCGTCCAGAGAGCGAGCTGAGTGCTGAGATAAGACATGGTATTGCGCATTGATGATGAGCGATGGCGGCTACCCTCTACTACTAACTGCAGTGTAGTAGATTAGTGTGATGGATTTATGATATATACGTCGGCGGTAACAAAAATAAACATATGATGTGATAAAAAAAATGGATATCATCAACAAGTTTTCGACAATGACATAAAGACACTAACAATATCAACATTAGACATCCTATAATGATAAACTACACAACATATACATTACGATAATGAGATGATGACCTTTCTCGTCGTACATGTAACTTTTCGTCCAATTATATCAGTTATGAGAAAGTACGAAAAACTAATCTGTCAGATAATCATCATGATGAATTATAAAAATCAGTGTATAATTTCGGCAACATAACAACAAACCTGGCAATACAAACAAACAACACACATATACACACTGAGATATTAAATAAGTAAGGACAATAAATAATACTACCATCATGAACCAGGCGACAGTCACAACAGAGACGGGCCGGCATCAATTTGATTTTAATGGGCTACGGTGGCAATTATCTTTAGAAGAACATCGTTCGTCTATCAAGCTTATGAAGCTCTCCGATGAAAAGATTACATTGGATTTAGTCTTTGACATCAGTTATTCTTCGGGGCAGCTCCGACAGGAGTGTATTATTGATTTTGGGCTTGGTGCTTGCCAAGCTCAATTGTTTAGCGTAAAGGGGGGAGTAGGAGGTGATCTCATTGTGAATCTTCTAAGTATGAAGTCTTTGTCGGAAGACAAGATGGATAACCTATCAAGTGCTGAAGCCAGGCAGATGAAAATTAAGTCGCCTTCAAGTGGCAAACAGTCTGTACCCAAACTTAATACCACAATCACACAAGATATGCCTGAATTCAAGCTGGTACTTGTGGGTGGAGCTGAGACAACAGCTGGCTTCATGTCTGGTTTCCTCGAGAACAATTCGTTTGAGAAAAAGAAGTATGTTGCCTCCCTTGGAGTAGAAGTCCACCCCCTTGTTTTTCATACCAACAGAGGTCCAATCCAATTCAATGTGTGGATGAATAGTCAAGAGAATGGATTCAATGATGGGTATTACATCCAAGGGCAATGTGCCATTATTATGTTTGATGTTACCTCCCGTATTACATATTCTCATGTTCCTAATCTGCATCGGGATATAACACGTACTTGTGAGAATATTCCCATCGTAATTGCTGGTCACAGTGCATCAAAAGACAGTGTATCCAAGGTAAAGGCAAATCAAATTACCTTCCATAGGAAGAAGAATATGCAGTATTATGAAACTACAACTAAGGACATCAATGAAAAGCCATTCTTGTGGTTGGCAAGGAAACTATCGGGGGATAATCAGCTTCATTTCGTGGAGGCACCTCAACCGCCTATTCAGTTTGATGAGGCAACTAAGCAAAAGTATGAACAGGAGCTTGCCGCCGCTGCTGCCATGCCTTTGCCAGAGGCTGATGATGATGATCTTTAAGAAAGATCTTGACATGGAAGTATGTAATTATTTTATGTTTTGTGATTGAAAAGTTAGTTCGGAGAGATTGTAACTGAGTACTTCTGCTTGTATGGGTCTAAATGAGCTTAATCTAGGTGAAAGTTGCGCTCCACTCGTCTCTCTGACTACACCCAGTTGTTCAATAATGACTTTAATCTCACTAGTTTAGTTTAGGGGAAAGGTCCCGACTTACTCTCGTCTCCCAAAGAAAACAATCTTCTTCCACATCGGACGCTTCATTTGCTTTACGCCCAGATTATGTGCAGCAGTAACCGTTTGTCAATGCAGTTGCAATACAGTAGTAACCGATATTCAAGAACCAGATAATTGGTTAATCAGACGATTTCCTATGTCCATAACTACTCATCAATATCCAATGTAATGTAATTATTGTATCCCCATCTCTTTCTTAATACGATTGGATCTTAACTTTTCCGGCGGGTATCTTGGCAACACATGCCTTCTCTATTCTCCCATTCATTAGTAGTTCACATGTCCCACAATTACCCTTTTTGCAGCTATTCATATGATATGCAAAAGAAGAAGTTTTACAATAAGTACATATGATATTCTCAATACAGAAAGATGAGATACGTATGTATATCGTTCTCTCACCTGTATGTCATCTTAACCTTGGCAGTAGCCATTACCTGACTTAGCTTTTGTCCAGCCTTTGCTTTCACGGGCTTATTGTTAACTGTAACCTCACTTGCTGGAGGTGCCATATTCAAAGAAGTTGTATGAGTTGTTGTCATCGTCCTTCTTATTCTTGTATCATTTGCAGTGAAGGCCATCGACACGGAAGAAGTGAGGATTAATATCAGGGTTGTAATGAAAAATAGATTAGCGGAGATCATGTTATACTGTAAAGGCAGAGAAGTAAGCGTCTATATCAAGCAAGTAAATCGATCAAGGTATTGTTCTTTGCAGAAAATGACATTGTCATTTTTTTAGAGGATACCTCCCCCACATCATTGAGCTCGCTCACCACACCACTCATTATTGATACTGGGGCCTGCAATAGCTATTGATTGTGAGGATATAAATTAAGAAATGAGACAATCATCACCTTTCATAGCACTTGTTGCAACAGTGACGGCGTCAGTGTCGTCGTCGGTGTGTGCCTTCACTACCAACCAACAACAACACATAATATCTTCCAACACACAGAAACATCAAAGAAGAGGAGATCAATATACACAATTATTTGCTGAGGAAGAAGGGGGAGATGCATCAAAACAATCACCACTACTAGCAACAAAAATCTTAGAAGAGGGGAGTCATGATGAACTAATGTATGCATTGGGTGTCAACCTGGCTCGACAACTCGGTGACGTACGGCCATTAGTCGAGAATAGTGAAGAATTAACACAATTAGCAAGGGGATTGTTAGATACAGTTGTTGGTAAAATTGATGATGAAGATCAGCGTAGTTTGTTGGGAAGACGAGGAGAGGATTTAAACAATATAATTCTTGAACGAGCGTGAGTTATATGTGTATTTTGTTGAATTGTTGTTTTGTCTATGTATGTACACAGATTTGTTTATACACATAGATATTTTGTATTATACTTGCAATCACATGCTAGACTGGTTGCCTTCTGCATATATGTATGTTCGTATTGATTATTATTAAACACACGCATCTAACTTGTTTTCCATTGCATCCATTATTAACATCAAAAGAAATGCAATTCGTGAAAAGATAGAAACAGCTGGAAAAGCAATGTTGAAAGAGATGAGTGATAATGATGAAACGGCTACTCTTGAGAGTGGAGTGGTTATTCACCCGCTTGAAGCAGGTCCGGATGGATTCGGTAAAGGAGTGAAACCAACAGCTGCATCGACAGTGAAAGTACACTACCATGGAACATTGCCAGATGGCACAGTATTTGACAGCTCCTTAGGCAAAGATCCAGTTACTTTCCCATTGGGAGGAGTGATACCTGGTTGGCGAGAGGGCCTATTGCACATGTGTGAGGGAGAGACGGCAATGCTTGGCATCCCACCAGAAATGGGCTATGGAAATGAAGGCACACCCGATGGACGAATCCCTGGAGGAGCTGCGTTGTTCTTTAAGATTCAACTACTCGAAGTAATGAGTGCTGGAGTTGGTGGTGGTCCAAAACTTGTAGGCGCTGACGGACAAACATTGAAGAAAGATGGAGGTTCGGGAGGTCTATTAGGCGCCGATGGGAAGCCTTTGTAGAGATAATCCTAATTGCTATTTATAGTATAGAATGCAACTATGTATTGCATTTATAAGAAACATATGTACAAATCAATCTATGAAACTCTATCATCATAATTAGCAGCCGATCGTCTCATAACTTCTTCTAAATTTGTAAACTGGGTTGCTTTTTCACCAAATATGGACTCGATATCATTGGATGCCAATACTAGATCGTCTATATCATCTTTGGCAGCTGCTGGAATGTTGTCTTCTGCCCATGTTTTCGGATTAAGAACTTTCCCTTCTTGTACCATTACTGCTTTAGTTAGTATCTGACACATAACTTTTCCACTTCCATTGCCATTATTGTGATGAAACGTCTGGAAGATGCGCGTTTCACAGTTTATGAAGATGGAGAGAGGTGATCATAACTTCTGTTAGTGTGTGAAGTTTGCAAAGACAATCAAAGAAAGGCAAACTAAGTTCAATGGGGTTACCAAAACACAAAGACTTCATATGAGGCACTGTAACACATGAAAAAACAATACTAACGCGGACTTTCCTGATATACCCATAAGTTCCTGTCATCTATTGCGCCTAGTCGAGTTTCTATTTCAAATCGTCTCAGTGGGGGGATCTCGCGTCTAAATCTAACCATGTATCCGCTAACTATAAAGTAAGTTGATGCTCTGAAACTATCAAATAATGTACCTCTGTATGAAGACCATTGCCACCGCGCTAACTCCGCGTGGTTCAGATATGAGGCATTGTTCATATGAAACATCACATCCACGTCAAAGATTCCTGCTCTAGAAGAATAGATATGAGGAGGATGTTTCCCTATTCCAACATCTTTGCATCTTCAGAAAGTGGACATCTATATCGTTGTATACTACCCTTTATAGCGGCAGCAAATGTTCTTGGGATATGCACTAGACCCATCTTACTACTACTAAGAAAAATGATGATATCATTTTGGGGGAGAAAAAAATAAAAAGATACTATCGCTTTGGTCATACACCGCCTCACAATTTGATATCATCATGCTTTTATCATCCAACAGCAATGCAGTAGTGTACGATGCAGTATTTGATAGACGATATTCCTATTCCGTTATATTTTATCAAAGCCATAAACATAACACGTTTCAATTGGTGGTGGTTGATGGTATCCTTTACTCAAAGCCACAAATTAATTTGCAAATCTCCTGCGACTCGAACTTGATTGCAATGATCTCTTTCTCTATGCAGCATTTATTAGCTGATATCACCGATATATTGACTATAAGGATTAGTTAGTAAGTAATTAGTTAGTTATTTCATTTATCGTCCAGTATTCTGTGAATTTGGAGAAGATACACAAAAGATTAGGTAGCTCCCTCAACAAATTATTGACTAGAGTACAATACAACATGACAACCCCCTCCTGCACAACACCAGGATGTACCAACGACGTATTAAAACCATTAGCATGTCCAGAATGTCTAAAGTATGGTGTTAGAAATGTATTCTGTAATCAAGCATGCTTCAGAGCTAGTTATAAAGAACATAAAAAGATACATCCCGTATTAAAACAAATGGGTGGTGGTGGTGGTGGTAGCAGTGCTACACATGGTAAAACACCACCAAAAGATGGTATTGTTTGTTCATTAGATTCATCAAATGAAATAAAACAATCGTTACCAATATGGGCAAATAATTATAACTTCACTGGTGCATTACGTCCTGCTTTATTATCACCCAAACGTCAAATTACAAATCCAAAAGTTAAGAAACCAGATTATGCAAATCATCCGGGTGGTGTATCAGAATCAGAACAACATGATCGTGCATCTAATAATACTATTCGTGTCTATGGTCCTGATGAGTTAGAAGGTGAATGTAATCTACGATATGCATGTGCCATGGGTCGAGAGGTATTAAATGAAGGAGGCAAGGCATTGAGGGTGGGTGTGACCACTGATGAAATTGATAGAGTCATACATGAAGCATGTATGGAAAGGGATTGTTATCCAAGTCCTTTGAATTATTATAATTTTCCAAAGAGTGTTTGTACTAGTGTTAATGGTGAGTTGTGTTTGTGTGTTAGTGTTAGGTATGTGTATGTAATTTGCTTTTGCTTTCTCCCTATCAGAGGCTAACCTTCATTTTCATATTATATCATATCACTCATAAATTTGGCAGAGGTGATTTGCCATGGCATTCCAGACTATCGAGAAGTTCAAGATGGTGACATTGTTAACATTGATGTCACTACATACTCACGTGGTGGATATCACGGTGACTTAAACGAGACATTCATGGTGGGGAATGTCGACGCTGATGGACGACGGGTAGTTGAGACTGCATTTGAATGTTTATCAAGTGCATTGGAAATGGTAAAGCCGGGTACATTATATCGTGACTTGGGTTCGAAGATCCATCGTGTTGCCAAGGCTAATAAGTGTTCTGTTGTTCGGACATATTGCGGCCATGGAATTGGATCGCTGTGAGTTATCTTTTTGAATGTTTCTTCTCTGTTAACATATGCTAAACTTACACACTACTCTGTATTACTTCTACTATAATAGCTTCCACACTGCACCAAATGTACCACATTATAACAAGAATAAGGCCAAGGGAGTCATGAAGGAAGGACATGTATTCACGGTCGAACCGATGATCAATTTGGGTACATATGATGACGAGACTTGGGGTGATAATTGGACTGCCGTTACAGCCGATGGTAAGCGCAGTGCTCAGTTCGAGCATACCGTCCTCGTTACAAAGGATGGATGTGAGATTCTAACTGCAAGGGACAACGAGCCTGTAATGCAATGGGATGCTGATTTGCTTCAGAGGTAGAGGATTGGTCCTTTGGGTATTCGTTTAAGGAATGCACTAGAATAGAGCTTAGACTTAAATAGGCTGACCTATAATATCTAATCAATCTCAACACGAAACTATAAATCCTTCCTGTTACAATCCCATGTATATCAACAACATAGGTCAATCACACCCAGGCCAAAAATTGGCTATCAAAACAACAAACGAATAAACTCGGATTGACACTTCCAAACAGATCTACTTATGCTGTCACTTCATCTCCAGCAGTAGCCTCGGCAACAACTTCTGCAGCCCCAGTCTCTTCATCGCCCTTGGCATCATCGGATTCTTCAAGAACCTTAGCGTCACCCTCCTCGGTCTTGATAAGCTCATCAATGGGAGCTGCAATGTCTTGTTCATTCTTCCAGTAGAAGTGGTGAACTGCCACGGTGGCAATAACAGCAATACCAATGGGTAATAGGCCCCAATACCAGTATTGCCAATCCTCCCAGCCTCGAATGATAGAAGCAATAACTAGACTAATCATGCTCATCAACTTGATCAAGATGTTAAGTGCAGGTCCACTGGTATCCTTGAAAGGATCTCCAACAGTGTCTCCCACAACACATGCCTTGTGTGTTGTAGTTCCCTTGCCACCATGGGCTCCTTCAATCTCAATATACTTCTTACTGTTATCCCAGGCTCCACCAGCATTGGACATCATGAGTGCAAGCATCATTCCACTAGCAATACTACCACCTAGCATACCAGTTAGACACTTGGGTCCAATGAGAAGACCAATAATGAGAGGACTTAGGACGGCGTATACACCGGGAAGTATCATCTCCTCAACAGAGGATTGGGTGGAGATGGCAACACACTTGTCGGAATCTGCCTCGGCGGTTCCCTCGCGGAGTCCTTCAATTGTGGCAAACTGACGACGAACCTCAATGATAATGGCACCAGCTGCCTTCTGTACAGAAAGCATGGTAAGCGCAGCGAAGAGGAAGGGCAACATAGCTCCAAATAGCATACCAGAAACGACAACGGGGTCACCAATGTCGACGGTAGTGATACCGGCCTTATCCTTGAAGGCAGCCAACAAGGAAAGAGATGTCAATACAGCAGAACCAATGGCAAAACCCTTTCCGGTAGCTGCGGTAGTGTTACCAAGAGCATCAAGGGCATCGGTAGTCTCACGAACACGTTCCTCGAGTTCAGCCATCTCGGCAATACCTCCAGCATTATCAGCGATAGGACCGTAGGCATCAGTTGCCAAAGTCACACCCAAAGTCGAGAGCATACCAACGGCTGCCATGGCTATAAAGTTGAAGCAAAAGAGAGTCGAATGATGAGATTTACTACTCGTGACTATAGTCCAGGATACTACCAAACATAAATGAACTTACCAATACCATATTCACCCGACAAAGCGTTACAGCCGAGAATCGTAGCGACAAGAATCAATACAGGTCCAACACATGAGACCATTCCGATACCAATTCCTTGAATGATGACTGTGGCTGGGCCAGTTACACCGGCAGCGGTGATAGACTGAACAGGCCAGAAACTGTGTAAAAAAGGTTTTGTGATGGTTGGAAATGAGAACATATCTTATGAACACATATCACATCATATGGATATAAACTGGAAGAAAATGAAAGAACAAACATACCTGTAAGAAGTGTAGTACTCAGTTGCCTGACCAATTAAGATTCCGGCTACTAATCCAATGGCAATACAGGCAAATAGCTTCCATCCAGCTGTCTTATCATGATCAAATAGCTGTGAAATGATAATAGCCGAGAAACCTAAAACAAAGATGGAGGATAAGATAACTCCCTTGTGTAAAGCGAACAAAAGTTGCTTCTGGGAGGCACCATCCTTGGTACCGACGGCAAAGAAACCAATAACTGAGGCAACGATACCGGCACCTGCAATCCAAAAGGGTAGAGCGACTAGGGTAGCATCTCCATTGGCAAGTGTGGCAGCGGCAATGATAGATCCAACGAATGATTCGAAGAGATCAGCTCCCATACCGGCAACATCTCCAACATTATCACCTAAAAAGAGAAATGATACAAAAGTAATGTGTCAGACTCTGTCCATGTCTTGACATAGTATAAAGGATAGAGGATAGAGATACTTACCAACATTATCAGCAATGACTGCAGGGTTACGTGGATCATCCTCTGGGATGTCCATCTCAACCTTACCAACAAGATCAGCGCCAACATCAGCAGCCTAAAACATAAAGATATCAAAGTGAATTGGGTTAGATTTGATATCAATGAATGATCAAGATTTATAAACAAAACCTTTTCCTTACCTTGGTGTAAATACCACCAGCAACACGTGCAAAGAGTGCAATAGAACTAGCACCAAATCCAAAGCTAGCCAATGAATCCACAGCGGCAATGAGTGTACCGGGATTTGTCAATCCGGCCATTTCAGTGATGGTATCACGGTTGAGTGTCATTAGGTAGAAGAAAAGGGATACACCGAATAGTCCTAATCCAACAACCTGAATATATAGATGATGGTGATAGAAAAGGATGAACAAGTGAGACACATGACATATCATATGTTCAAATACATATGATAGGCACATTAGATACATGACACTATCCAAATCACACTATACTACTTACAACAAATCCCATAACAGCACCACCAGTAAAGGCAACACGTAAGGCGACACTAAGTCCTTCCTTATCGGCTGCCTGTGTCGTACGGACATTGGCATCAGTTGCAATACTCATACCTGCCCATCCAGCTGCGGCACTGTTTGATTGATAGATATGTATCAGATATGATGTAAAAGATATGTATCAGATGTAAACAGAGGTGACACATAAGATATAATCAAAACAAAACACAAAAACAAAATACTCACCTTAGAATAGCACCAGCCAAGAAGCAAGCACCAGCTCGAATACCATCGACACGATCACCACTACCACCAAAATGTTTACCAGTGGGTGGATCTAATGAATAGATGATTACTAATACAGCAAATACCAAGAAGACAAAGCCACTTAGATATTTATATTCAGTTACGAGAAAAGCCCGGGCTCCTGATTGGATTTGTTCGGATAGTTTATTCATTTCGGGTGTTCCACGATCGTGTGTTTTGAGCTGTTTATATAGTTGTAGTAGTAGTTGTGATGTGTAGTGGGATATGGGTTGAATGTTAGAAATGAGAATTTATATCTTTTTTAGGGTGACACATCATATGAACATAAAAAAAAATGACACACATACCTTACGAACTAGCCAAAAGACCTGTTTACCATTGCAATGACGACGATAGATATGAATATTAGATAACGATATATACCAAAAGATACAACACATCATATGACTACTTACCATAACTAAAGCCAATCCAGCAGTAGCCAAACTTAGTGAGACGATGTTGATTGGATTTTCACCGCATGGATACCCAGCAAAGCCGAGTGTGCATGACAGTGTGTTCATGAGTGCCTCATCGTTTAGAGACATGATTGTAGATTGTAGATTTATTGTAGATTGTAATATGCAGAGATTGTTGATAGGGGGTGGTCTATTGATTTATGGCAATGCCAACCAATGCGATTTATGAGAGCATCATCGACATCAAAACAGATTTTATGAGAGTGTAGGGTGCGGTTCTCAAGATCAGGTTGAACTTTGAGAAGCCCTACTGAAATAAAACAGATGGCCAATGAAAGTACAGCTTTATGATAAACTTTTCTACTGTTCTTATGCAATATTGTATAAATATATGTTCATTGGAGATTTACTAAGCCCTGAAGTGTCACCAAGGTAGAAACGTAGGTCTGCATAAACTGGAGAACCCCCCTGAGTAAAATTGATAGTGATTTGGTGCGCGGCTGACTCACTGATATTAGCTGCTATAGTATTTAGTATTTGCATGCCGCGGGACTTCTACGATCATTCGTCAACAGAATACTACATTTATTCCTTAGTGTACTATATATATATATTTTTGCACTGCAATAAGTATTGTTTTGGTGATATCTACAGAACCTCTCTTCGGTTATTGTGTACATTGTATGAGTATGCAGTGGGTATTGGGTCAAGCAGCTACCAGTCATTTATCATATTGCAACATCTACATTTTTGTGCACATCTTGTGTTGAGTAAACATATTAAAATGAGTGGAGAGGAAGATGTTGAGGTATATGTATACAATGGATTTGATGAGGTACCGATGGATGTTACACATGTTAGGGTTGAACCTTCTGTCACCGTTATACCCGAACGTGCATTTAAAGACAGGGAAGAATTAATTGAGGTTGAGCTACCAAAAGGGCTGGTAACAATCGGAGATCAGGCATTTGAAGGTTGTGGATCGTTGACTTCAGTCAATATTCCATCAACTGTAGAGGAGATAAGATTGGAAGCATTCTATGAGTGTAGAAAGTTATCAGGTGTTACATTACCAGAGGGGCTTCAAAGGTTAGGGGAGTGGTCATTTGTATCATGTGATTCTTTGAAAAGCATCAACATTCCACCGAATCTCAAAACAATTAGTCAAGGTACTTTTTTATATTGCAGCAGCTTATCCGAGGTGGTATCATCTGAAGGAATTGAAGTAATTGGAAAAGATGCATTTAGTAAATGCAAAGCTTTGGAATCAGTTACTTTTCCATCATCATTAAGAGTTATTGGTAACGAGTCATTCGAAGGATGTATTATGTTGAATGAGATACATATGCATGATGCTATAGAAATCGATGAAATGGCATTCTGGGATTGCAACTTTACAAACTTTCGTATACCACCTCGGGTAAGTCATTTGAATATAAACTTTTTGGGCAGTAACAACAGCTTGGTTTCCCTTGAGCTTTCAGAACATGTTACCATTGAAGATGATGTTAATATAGTTCTCGGGTCTCTTCGAAACATTAAGCTGCCATCAGACTATGTGGTGGACGACACATCGTCACTACCGGAAAGATTTACATCATTAGTAGAAGCGTTTTCTGACGATGATAATAATACACCAATATTAGAAGCATTGCAACACAGATTTGATGATTTACCAATCCACAAGATATGCTACTACCAATCATACCACGATAATGAAACAAACATGCAACATCTCAAACGTGAAATCAATCCTTACTCACTCGCCAAACGATTAGATTCGTTATCTGTTAGTAACTGGCGTGAAGATTTGGAAGACATTATAAGCACCTTTCCCGAGGGAGCTAATAAAAGAGATAGAGATACCCAGGCAGTGTACGACAAGCTAGCCACATATGAATCAATCAAAGAGGGCACCTCTGTACTTGAACTTGCTCTGTGGAAGGCAAAGATTGACGAGAGCCATAACAAAAGGGCAAGAATTGATAGTGAGGTTGGCAGCAGAGGTCAATGTCGGATCAATTGTGGGGCAGATATTGTCATGAGGAACTTGTTGCCTTACCTGTTACCGAAGCTAGTAGCTGGGGAGGAAGAGGAATCATAGTTGAACACCTTGGATACTCAACTCTCTAAATTATTAGCTAGTTGACGAGTTGCAATGTCAACAGAAGCAGCAAACAGCTAATATAATTTCCTAAACTATTTACCTACTTTATGTTCATCCCTCCGTTATAAGCTGACGAAGATGATATGACCGTATTAGCTCTTCCAACTCCTAAACATAGATGTGAACAATCGACTCTTAACGAATGGGACTTTGCTACTATTCGAGACTGTAAAGTTCTCAAGTTGTCCTTCAGTTGGCGACATCAATATTAACTTGGGTGCAGGTCTGTATCGTCTCTTCTTTGCCTTCCATCCCTGCTCAGGAGGGCTCTTCCTATTCTCTTTACAATTAATAATGTACAAACTCTTCTTTGTGTTGGCAATCCAAATCATCCATGGCCGTTTACCACTACTACCACCACTGACATAGCTTGATAGTAAGAATGTACGTTTCGATCCTGCCCATGTTCCCTCTTTTGTGTACATTGGTGCTCCGCCACTAGACACATGAGCTAGTTGATATATACCATTGGTCTCAGATGCACCAGCACCTGTTATACAGACCGTATGTGAAATCCCCCCACCCATTGTTTTGCTACTACTAGGAACTGTTCTCGTTGTTAAGGTATTACTCTCTGATCTACGTCGTTGTTCTCCTGGTGACGATGTTAAAGGTTGGTGTTCTGCAATCGACTCGAGTGAACTCGATCGCATGATGACACTACTTGGACTGAGAGGAAGGGGCGTATTACGAGCCTTGTTTAGTCTATCTGGCGATATACTTTTGGCCTTCTTGACATCATTGTCATTCACAACCGCAGAATCAGTGTTATCAACATCACCCGTGGTTGTTTCATTATCCTCTGTAAGATCTAATATCGATCGAGGAGATGTTTTACTACTTATACCATCTTGTATCTCTGCTAGCTTATCCTCTGCCTCCTTAACCTTAATACGAGATGATTTTAATCTTTCCTCTGCTTCACGTGATGCCTTGGATGCTGAAACTGCTTTTATCCATGCCTCATCTGCTATTTTCCATAAAGCATCTTCTTGTGAATGATACCTCTCGTATATCTTGAGTGACGATGCTACTTTTTCTTTGGCAGTGTCGAGTTGTTGCCTTGCAATATCGATATCATTATTATTGTCATTATTTTGTTTTGTTGGTGACATTGTGGTATATATCTGGAGTTTCATATGTGGTGTATCATTTACTTGAAATCATATCATATGATTATTTTATTGCAATGAGTTGTAAATTTGGGGGGGGAGATAAAACTGCCTAGTGCTGCCGTAGATGTCAATAGTTCTTCATATGCACTAATGGTCAACACGATAGGCATGTATACTGCATAGTAGGCAGAGAGATATTGGTGGTGGAGTAGAGGGCATGCTAGTAAAGTGCCGTTTTGAAGTATGAGAAAGCACATAAAAATGACAATGGGCGAAAACATGACGGTATCTTTTCATTGGACGGATTGGGGAGTTGGTGGCGCGGCTGGGGAGTGTTGATGCCTACCTCAAATCAATCGCCTCAGTATTAATACTCGTCGTCGGTTTACATAGTAATAATAATGAAGTTAAAACATCTCGAATCAATCTTATCATCCTTACCCAATAAAACATTTCATGAACCTAAGATTACACTTGAACAGTATCCTACTTCTGCACATCTTTCTGCATCCATCATCTTAACTGCATTGGATAGAGGGGATGCTGGACCTGGTACATCTGTACTCGACCTTGGTACTGGAACTGGTATGCTAGGATTGGGTATGGCGTTGGTACAATCTGATATGGTGAGTGTGCACATATGATATGAACACACACATATATCGTTCTCCTCTTTTATGATATACCAACTCACACATAATTGCAACTAATAGGTATATTTAGTAGATTGCGACGAAGATGCATTAGAATTGGCGAGAGAAAACGTTAATATGCTCAAGGAGGAAGAGTTAATTGGAAGAAGTAGTGAAGATGAAGAGGATGACGAGGAAGATGATGTATGTTTGGGTATTGAACTTTTATTGGCAAAAGTTAAATACACTCCACCAAAGAGAAACAATATACAGGGCAGGGGTAGAGGACATCGTGGTGGTAGAGGAAAGAAGGGAAGAGGTAGAGGAAATGCCAAAACAAATAACCAATCAAATCCTACTCAAGATGATAATAACACACTTTACAACAATCCCAACGAAGATATAGACGACGGAATACCGCTACCATCAAAGATAGTAGGCACTGTCATTACAAATCCACCATTTGGTACTAAACACAATGAAGGCATAGATGTACAATTCCTAAAGACCGCAATAAGATTGGCAAAAAGAGCAGGAAAGTCCGCGTTTGTATTGTTTTATCATGTGAATTCAAGTGTTCAATATGATGTCTCGGTGATTTGACTACTTCACTTGAACTTGTTTGCCTTTATTTGATTGCCGTTTCAAGTCATATGTCATATGTACTAACATAAACTGTTACTATCTCCTCTCTTTTGTCGTCATAAATCGTAATAACGCGCATCTTCCAGTGTACTCATTTCACAAGTCCTCGACTCGACCATTCCTGTTAAAATTGCTCAAGGAAAAGTGGAATCTGAATGCCGAGGTAGTTGCAGAAATGAAGTTTGATATAAAGAACATGTATAAGTTTCATAAAGATAAAACGAAAGATGTGGAAGTGGATCTAATTCGAATATGGTGGGATACCGAAGAAGAAGAGGAAGAAGAAGAAGAGCCGAAGGAAGAGTTACTAGAAGAAGAATACGAAGAGAGTGAAGGTGAAGAAATGCCACTAGGACTTTGTGGACATGCATAGTAAGTAATGATTAAAACAATTTACTAAGTCGAGCATATCATATGTGTGCATTAATATCAAGTTTATATCTTAGTTAGCACTGCTAGATATCCTTCCTTCTCCTCTAAAGAAGACCGTGGATCAGCTGGTTCACTTTCCAGTTCTAAACCCCAATCACTGTTTTCATTGATCATTTCGGTCCATTCTGTTGTTGTAGGCAGTCCCCTTTTCACCATTACAGGGTTTGCTTGATTCTGGCCTAGCACGTGCTGTGCTCCCTGAGCGTGAATAACTATGAGTTTGCCACCATTTGGCCGAAGAAGAGAAGCTGCTTTTGAAATGGCACCCGCCATATCTGGAAGATCATGCAACGATGAACAAAATATAACCGAATCGAATGTACCCTCAAAGTCATAGGAGTAGAAATCCTCTGCAATAAACGTCCGACCTTTTCCAGTTTTCCCATTCCTTGCTGCACCATATCTTTTAATAGCATTATCGATCATCTCACTACTCAAATCAATACCAAAATACATATCAGGTTCCTCTAATCCTACATTTGTTAGGGATTTTATGATGGCACCGTGTCCACAACCCACATCTAATACTTTGCCGATTGATCCATTACTTTCTGTAGCCTTAATTGCTATTGAACATGCTTTGTTAATTCGTTCTTGAAACTCAGCTTTCATTTGATTTCCTACAATATCTGCTCCTGTAGCCTTGGCATCTGCAGATGCATCCCAGGTGATTTTCTGATATATATTGTGCAATTCTATTTCGGTAAGTTTGTGTTCATCCATGATGGATTGTAACTTTTGCCGATCGTCATCTACCATTTTACTTTGTACTGCAGGTATAAGCCTATTCCTATCGGCCGTTGTCATTGGCTTAACTAAAGCATCAAATTGTGCTATTGCTTTATATAACTCTGCCGCTTCTCTAAGATGAGGTTCAAGAGATTCTAATGACGCTTCTATCCTTTTTTGTGTGCCAAGTTGCAAATCGCCGCCATACCTTTCAACTAATTGTTGTTGAGCACGCTTTGCATCTCTTGGATTCATTCTCTTCTTACTGGAAGCTGTTTTACTATCGCCTTTACCCTTCTTCTTATTCTTTAAAGTTTTTGATGCTCCTCCACCACCAAAGCCTCCAGACATATATAATTTGGATTGATGATGATGTGCACATGATGTGTGCAAGTAGTTGTAGGTTCTTCCCGTCAAACCAAAGGCATCCGACGGCCTTAAAAGAATCACCGCTACTATCAAAACAAACAATAGATGCATTATATGTTCTATCAAATAACACAGAGTTGATGGAACGGAGCGGCAAGTTGGAGGCAGAGGATGAGGGGATAGGAGGAGAGTTGGAGGAAGATGATAGTTTGGCGATTCAACTGTTGGATGAGATAATCTTGACGTACAAAGCCGAATGAACAACTACATGCTATCTTTATATTACACACGAACTACATTTTATACCATAAATAATTCCCTTGACAATCGCTTGTGAATAGACTTTTCCTCAACATTTTATACGGGTCATTTGAAACTTTTTCTCCTCATACATCAGATAAAATCTCAGCCCGCTTAGCATAATACTCATCTTCGGAGATACGACCTTTCATAGCATCCAGCTCAGCCATTCTCTGTTCCCTTCGACTTGTTATTGACGTCCTATTAGTAGACAAACTACCCATCTCAAGATCATTAGGTGGTGCAGAGGGCTTGGTAACAGCAAAAGCTTGAACGATTGGAGGCTCAGTGGGATTACTAATACTAGTTGCAATAGCCACTGGAGGTTCAACAGTATTTCCAACTGTAATCTCAATGTAATCTCTTTGGGGATCACCCTGAGCTTTAAACAGTAGCCTACCACGAGGCGACAGTAGCTGCTCTGAATCATCGTTCTCTATAACTTTGAACTCCAAATCTGGATTGCTCGTTGAATATCTATTACAAACTTCGCCTAATCCACTCATAACTTTTCTACTGGCTGCCTGAAATCGCTTTGCAATATAATATCGAGCACCGAATTCTATAACAATCATTGCAATGACGAGTATCCAATACCATGTACCAGAAAACCTCACACTATTACTACCCCAGGATAGTACCAACAACACAATCAAAACACCTAAGAATAACCATGAAAACAATCTAATCATCATCATCCATTTTGATAACTTCTTTAATTCACTTGCGGGTGCTAATGCTCTATCAATATCTTCACAAAATGTATTCCATTGTATATCGGACATATGCCCCGATAGAATTGTTGGTTTGATTCTTGATATTGTTACACCATCGGGACTGTTTATTATTGCGGTGTTGCTCATGTTGTTGTATATGTTTATGCATAAGATGTAAACTAATAAATCAAATCAATATGTTATCAAATCAATCTAACTTTTTTCTGATTTGCAAATCTTTGTCTCTATTGTTGAATCGATCCAATAATCTTCAACAACCAATTAAATGAAATTAGATATACTAATCCTATTCTCAATTCACTACTGCCAACTGTCTCTTCCTGCACTATCGAGCGCTAGGCTGCCGTCGCCAGTATCTGCCAGTATGAGGCTGATCTGAAATCTGATGTCTCACTTTTATGAGAGTGTATGGTAGGATACCACTCGCGGCCCTCAAAATAGAAGTAATTATCATGCCATCTGCAACGACACAATGATTAATGATAGTTACCATAGTTGTCTATGCATATTGTAAATTACTAAATAAGACAATGGCAGATCCATCAGGCTATATCCTAGGATGGTTTGCAGCCTTTGTGGGTATGATTGGATTTGGTAGCTTTGCTGGAAAGTCCGCATTAGTATTGTTTTATCTTCTGAATTCATGTGTTGTTATAATACTAATACATCTAGAGTCTGAGTGCTTCATTTGGCCTTTATGTATCTTCATTTGATTGTCTTTGCAAGCTGTATGCACTAACTTGAGTTACTATCATCTCTCTTTTATCTTCATAAACCGTTATAACTCGCATCTTCCAGTACCAATCAAAGGCGAGGCAGCAAATTCGGTCGATATAGATCCGTTAGTTATGCAAAGTTATAAAAGTCTCATGTGTTTGTAAGTATTTATATTATATATCATATCGTCTTCTTTATAGAATATGTACATGTGTATATTTTGAGTTACTTAATGGGTTTGTGTATATATCTGTGCACATTCACTTTTCTAACTGTTTTCATGTCATTATCTCTTAATCTTACTACAATATTGGAACTGTATTGTATTGCACCTGTTCATACTCGTATTGGGAACACAGCTTAACAAGTTGGTTAGTACTTCTACTAGGACAAGAGTTTACTTTCACAAAATGGGGTATTGTGTCTGGATTGTTTTGGGTACCAGGCGGAGCATTTAATATATTTGCAATTCGTAATGCTGGATTAGCCATATCTCAGGGTATAGTTGCATCATCAATAGTCATGGTATCATTCGTTTGGGGCAATCTTGTCTTTCGTGAACCTGTTAAAAGTCAAATGGCGGCATACTTTGCAGTTTGGTTAATAATGGCTGGATTATATGGTATGAGTTACTTCTCCACTGCCGAAACATTATCATCAGAGAATTCTAGTAATGATTTGCATAGAACAGATGAAGAGAAAGAAGAAGAACAGCAGGACTTGATGCGGAAAAGTTCAGACTCATTTGATAATGATGCATCAATTACAGAACCATTAGAAATACAACAACAGCAACAACCCATTGGTAATAGAAGATCAATATTGATATTAGGCAAGACATATTCACGTCGAAATCTTGGATTGTTATCCGCGTTAATGTGTGGATTATGGGGTGGATCATGTTTAGTACCAATGCATTATTCAACAGGTGATACCAATGGATTAGGATATGTCATAAGTTTCAGTATAGGGGCGTTACTTGTTACAATAATGTTATGGATATTGAGATACTTACATCAGTTATATAAGTTGAAAAATATCAAGGAAGCATACGATGTACTGCCGTCATTTCACTTTAGAGTCATGTGGCTACCCGGTGCTACAGCCGGAGCGCTATGGTCCCTTGGAAATGTCGGATCAATAGTAGCCGTAGAGCATTTGGGCCAAGGTGTGGGTTACTCTGCTTCACAAGCAGCACTTTTAATATCAGGTATATGGGGTATATTCTATTTTAGAGAAGTTACCAAATGTATGATAATATGGAAGTGGTTCTCATCTGCTTTTGTTACAATTATTGGGATATTATTATTAGGATATGAGAGTTCTCCAGCAGGTGGGGGTAGATAGTACCATGCTCTAACGTCTTAAGTTAGTTTAGGAACATTTTACATTTAGGTAAGATTGCATATTAATCTTTATCATTATCTAATGGGCAGGGAAAAGGTTGTTGATCTATTTCTTGGTGCCTGACGGTGAGCCTTTAACAAGTTTCCAGTCTCCGAGGAAGGTTCCTTATTAGCTCTGGCATTACGTAATCTTTCATCCCCAATCGTTATTCTCTCTCCACGCCGCGAGACATGGCTCAATTCTCTCAAGATTGATACCTTATCTTCCATTAGTATATTATCAACCTGTTCGTGTATCTTGACTTTGTAACGATAATCTGATATCGCTGCAATGAGTTTTGGTCTCAAACCTTCGATTGACATTCCTTCTGGTATTCTAGTCACAAGCGTAGCTAAGTCAGATCCGGTGTGAGCTGCAGCTTCAAGGAGGGATCCAAAGAGAGCACCCTGTGCACCACGGTTTTGGTTTGTTTCATCGCTTGATGACAATGGGTCAGCTGTGGTGCAGTACTCAACAAGAATGTCCCATAAGATACTAGAGTGTTTGGTATTTCTTTCTGCATAGGCAACTGCCATGTACAAATTCTTCTCTCCACGAACATATAGTTCTAGAACTTCTTTTGCATCATCAACTGTGCCCTTGCCAAAGGATTCTATAACAAAGGCTAGCTCACGTGCAAACACAGGACTATCCACACTACCACCTCTATAAGTTGTTAGCTTTTCCCTAACGTCATCTGCTTGAATTCCTCCATGAGGAAGGGTGGCCCTAAGAAATGACATGAAAGGTGTGTCATCGTTGGCCATCAATACTGCTGGAGACTCGCTACTCTTCTTGGATACATTCTCATTTGCATAGTCGATGAAGAGGGAGAATTGCAATTGATGGAGTTTGGTAATTGCGGCTGGGGGTACTGCCGTAGTTGGAAATCTCACATACATGTCAGCTTTATGAATGAATACTTGGAACAGAAACCAATAGAGGAGCTTTGGTCGTGATTCCAACTGCCTCGCAACTAAGTCGAGGGGCATCATGCCATATGAAACTTCAATATCATCAGTAGATGTACCCTCAGGCGGAGAGCAATTATCCATAAGGAATCTACCCACTCGTGGTAGTCCAACGAGCATGATTAGTGCTACTATTGGTGACTCCTCTGCCATAGAATCGTCTGTTTCATTGACAAAGAAGAAGTTTCTCTTCAAGAGAAGATGAGACAATTGATGAAGCTCAATCATTGACAGAATGTGGAGGTACTTGGTGTTATCAAACTTGTCTCCTTCGGCTAACATTGGCGATGAGCTGGTTTCGCTGAGGTTTACAGATTGTACCGCAGCTTCTTCAAGCCTTGGTAATGATTCAGTAGTCATGAAATGACTTCCAATTGCCAAGTAATAACCCAAAGCACGATCAAATCTTTCTCTCATGAGTTCAAGTTCTGCCATTGACTCGACAATCACGGTAGAGTTGTCTGATATTGTGCCCAAGAATACATTTGAAGATATATCATCGCTAGCGAGTCTTTCGTTACTATCCTCTTCTGTATCACGAGGTTGAAGTCTTGTACCAAGTCGAGAAATCAAATGTTCCACATCAAACAAGGAATCCTTGGATGAATCGATATATTGACGAATCGTAGAATTACCTTGTCCTGATGACGAAGAATGATGAGCATTTGCCAATACACCAAATGCAGTTTGGCTAATCCTGCGATGCAAATCCTTCTCAGCTTGTTGAATGAATGGAGCAACAGCCGAGGTACCACTATTAGGACTAGCTTGCCATTGAAGACCCCACTGTTGATTCTTGGCACAGTATCGATGTAACTGAATTCTCTTCCGAAGAGCTGATGTTGGTCCCCATGATCTCATTGTTTCTAAGAATAGACCAACCATTCTGTCTCCAAAGAGATTCTCTTCTTCTTGTTGTAACTCGACTTGATTCGTGTCGGAGTTGTCTTGAACATTGGAAAGAGTCTCTTCGAGTATCTTCTCGAGGCTCATTTCAAACACAAAGGATGGCAGTTCAGGATCTTTTAGAAATGGAGGATAGAAGTTATGATTTTGTTAGTAAACTGACACGTGAATTATCATGCTCCGTTAATATATCAAGCAAAGAATCTCCTCACCTCGAACTGGAATCTTTTCTCGAATAACAAATAGACCACCGGGTATCCTACTAAACATAAAGATCCATCTCTGCCACATCCTTGCATCACCACCAAGGAGGATTGGTAATGATTCCGATGCAATCTTCAACCTTGAGAATGATAGTGGCCGTTGCTGTTGCTTCTTCTTTCTAGCACTAACACTGCCATTACTACCCATTCGTAACAAGGCAAGGAAGAAGTCATCAATTAATAATTCTAATCCATGTCGTCGTGCATTCTGTCGATGGGTTAAACATTGTCGTAAGGCTAAGGCAGGTTTGCCTAATGATCGTGTATAACTAATAACATCATCAACATCGCGTGTCTGCACGAGACATGCATCATAACTGTATACCACGGCCATTATTGGTGGTGGTGTTCCTGTAGTGACTGAATCTAATATATCACCAATTGGTTCGGATAGGGGAAAGACGTAATTGTCACTACATACACTTGCGGCATTTGATGATATAGACTTATCATCATCATTATCGTCGTATATGGCAGCTTCGGATTGTATTTCATATCCAGTAGAGCAAATATCCTTGTCTAAATCCCATTGTAAGTGTAGATCTGTCAATCCTTGTGAGGAACCAAGAGCTTCCTTTTCATAATTGTCTAATGCCTCCCACTCTGCATTATCATCCATCCTAGGGCATGCAAATGATGATAAGAGACGGAATTCTGTTGCATTTGCCGTGGTAATGTGATTCTTCTTGGTATCTCCCTGTTGTTGCTTTTGAGGTCCTTCTAATAATGGTAATCTATCATTGGATATAGACTTTCCACTATCTCGATTGATAATTTGTAATTCCAACATGTTATCACCTCCGGCAATCGAATAATCCTGAGGAGAAAGGTTTGATTCATCAGCTTGTTCTCCTTCACCATCCATCAAAGAAGGAGAAGGGACCAATCCAAGCACGGCAACATGCTTCTCATCAACAGGCACAACATCACATGCCACACAGTCTAATTCCCATGCCATGCTAGCCTCGACTGTCTTTCTCCGTGCCTTGTTACTAGTGGTTGATGGCTGTCCATCCTTCTGCTCACCTGATGCTGACGAGCTACCACCGCCACTCTTGGAATCACGAACAACCAAAGACATTAAACAATCACCCCATCCAATTAATAATGAATTATTCTTTTCAAATATTATACAGGGCTTTAATGTTGAGATTGTGGGATATAAAGAACTTCGTGCACCTGTTGGTTTATCAATGTGTGCTATTCGGGACATTGTTTCTATATCGAACAAACGTATACCACTTTTGTAGAGGAGTTGGGGAAGAAGCAGGAGAGTTGGGGATGGGGTTAGTATTTCGTTTATTGAAAAAGTGCAAAGCAAAGCAATATCAATGAACCTTTTGTGAGAAACTTACCTAGAATCTGCCCATGCAACCAATGATCCACGCCACGTAACACTTTCAATACCACACGTTTGTCCATCACCTAACGATGTAGTACTACCCTGATACAATACACTATCAACCTTCTTCACAGTAGTAGTGGTGGTACTTCCACCACTGAAAGATAGCGCGTTCCACAATTATAAAAACGAAAAGAGAGATAATAGCAATCTCTGTTAGTACATGTAGATTTGCAAAGACAATCAATAAGGACAGATAAAGATCACAATGGAGTAGCTAGATTCACATGCTCATGACAAAAAACAATACAAACGCGGACTTTCCTGAATAAGGAAGTAATACCACCACCACTCGTACCCACACTTAGCTGTAACTTTGATAACTTCAATTGTCCATCGTTATATCCGACTAATAATGATTTTTCTTTACGATGTGAGTAGGATGGATCTAATACCATACATGTTGGGTGTACTATGTTGTTATTATTTGTATTTGTATTTGCTGCACTGCCAAGGAGTGAGGAAGTTATACTTGTTGGTATTTCTTCAGCATAGCTGAATCTTACAGTAGACGATGGTGGTTTAAGCAATGTAAAGCTTGCAGATGCAGTAGAAGATGCAGATGTAGAGGAGTGCCCCCAAAGTAACGGACCAAATATAGCAACATTACCTATATAATTCATGACACATAGATAGTTTGTTGTTGAATCGAATGATAGATTTGTAATCTTCTGTCCTATACTAATACTTGATTGTTGATCTCCTTTCTTATTCTTATTAGATTTAATTGGTTGTGTGACATACCAACATCCACTTTCATGCACAGTACTACCAAATAAAACAGATTTACCTGTTGTTATATCAACTAATTTTACTTCACCATTATTATATCCAAGTGCTATTACATGATGTATCTTTGTTATTGATTTATCTGTTTCATCTTCTTCGTTAGAGTTGTATTCGATACCATTGGAGTTGTTTATATCGTCTGAAAGTTTATTATTGTCAGTTTGCTGTGATGGACGGATTATAACTCGACCGATTGCTGATGCTGTTACCTTATTTGCAAATGGCGAAGCAGCTGATGTATTGTTCTTATCGTTATCATCGTTGCCATTTGTTGTTTCAGCAGTACGAGGTAATGATCCCATAAGTCGAGCATATTTTAATATTGGCATTGATATTGGTTTATCATTTGACGTTGTGTAGGAGTATTGAGAATTTGTAGATGATTCGTCATCGTCGTATGATACTGTAGCTGTATCACTATCATCATCTACTTCTTCATTAGTAGAAGTCATCATCTCTTCGGTTGGTATATCTTTGCTTGCCATGCTCTTCTTTTAACCGATTGTTATTGAAATTGAATGAGTGTCGTTGATTGAGATTTCAAAGATTGGTCTATGTTGTCAATTTGGGTATCCTCAGAGCATGCAATTTAATGAAAATCTTGACGCTATTAATACAGCACCTACTACCAAACCATTAACTCCTACTGTTAAACTACTGCCACAACATACTATTGACGCCGCGGTTCCTTCTTCTATTAGCTCGCGGCTCGTTTGATCAATATTATTAGTTTTCATGAAAGAATGTAATGAGAAAACTCCGTGTTGGATGGGAAATGTCGGAGGAAGGACCACCACCAAATGAAAATTTCTCATGTCTCTGTCATATGACACAAGAAATGACACACACGTTAAAATGACCACGTACTGCTATTATTTACTGCCCTCCTTCTCATTTATGTTGCACTACTCATTGAAGCGCGACGTGTTTGCAATCACATTGTTCTCATCATATCATCATACACAATACATAAAGATGAAGTTCTCCACTACCCCCCTCCTTATGTTAGCTGCTCTTACCGCTTCGGCGGGAGCTACTCTTCGCGGATCAGAAACACAAAGACAACAAAAGCAAACTCGTCAATTGAATAAAGGCAAAGGTCAACCACCCGTAGTTGCATCACCAGGGCAGTCCCTCTTATCTACAAAGACTGCTGCATCTGAGGCACAAGTTATTGAAACAAGTTCTAAAATAGTAGGAGTAGGCAGCATTCCAGAAGGTCTGTTCGAAGCAGCTTTAAATGAGAACGGCAATGCCGCTAATTCTAATGGAGTTGTTGGTAGTTTATTTGGAGAGATGGAATTCACCGAGGCTGAGAGTAACATGGCGGATTTAGTTAGTGAATATCAGCAATTCCAAGATGCCACCGCGGAGGATGAGGAGGAAATGGATGAGGAGGAAGGAGAGTAAGCAAATGAACATGATATCAATTTCTCTAATGCCTTCTTCGAGTGTTGCAAATAGTTACTAATAAATGTAATTGATCTATCGATCGATATCTGACGTATCACTTTCGAGACTATCTGTTATCTACACTTTCAGTTGCATCTGCATAATGTGATTTCACAAGCGAATACATCATATTATGATTGTACTGATGCAGCAGATCGTGTATTGATCGATGAATCCATACATCCATAGCTCAAAGTAGCCACCCGACATAATCAACTACACCAACAAGTCAATATCATTGAGAACGTTTCCCACCAAGAAGTAAACTAGCGGTAGCAGCCAAAGCCCCCACGGCCGCCACTCCTATAACTGATTGTTTCACACTAATAACACTACTACTAGTATCAGTATCGGCATCAACATTATCATTCACTTCGTTCTTCTTCTTCTTTCGTCTCTTTTTCTTTTTCTTCTTCATATCTGCCTTTTGTTGTGCTTCTAATTGCAACTTGGCACCCTGTTCTGTACCATATATACTTTCATCAACTGCATATAATCGTTTCTGTTGTCCTTTCCCACCTAGTAATACTGCATCCATCTTTTTTTGATGATCACTATTTGGATCTTTAATGTTTTGTAGGAAATTTGACATTTGTGTGTGTTTCTCCTGTGTTGTTGTGTTAGTGTTTGTATTTGTGTTTTAGTTTGCAGTGTTAGTTTGTAGTTGTTTATTCATATACGATCATACCGTGAATTCGAGACATACAAACAAATGTTAGAGTTGACAATAATACGATCATACGTCCAATGCAAATTATATCAACAACAAACAACCACAAAAGATGACCTACCCGACTATTTTGTATGTTTTGGCCATAGTTTTTCTGAAGCGTTTGCTCGAATTCTTCATCGGTTGGTGCATTCTTATACCAATAATAGGCTGATCAATATGATATGATGCGATATGATAACGGGGTATATGGTATAGAATATTGTTAGATATAAAGATCAAACAATATAAGAGAGCAACAAGAGCACAAGACGAGATGTGCACTCCCACACCAAATACATAACTTTAGATACGATGTGATAACTTGCACACATAAGATATCTTACCATATCCAGCGCCTGGTATAAAGGCAATTGTGTACACAAATACATGCACGGGTATTTTTATTCTAGGCTTGGGCGGCATATTGATTCTTTATGGTCAAGAGGACGTTATGTTAGCATTGGTTGTTAGTGTTGTTACTTCGTCGTACCACTTAAGTCTCAAGTAAGGTACGATCTCTGAGTACAAATACCATATGTACCAATACGGTCTCCCCCAACTCTCATTGCATACTACTACTCTTCCACATGCTACTACCAGTATAACATTCGTATGCTCTATAAATACACCGAATATATCTCTTCGGCCCCTAGTCCAACTTTCAACTCACATAATCCAGTGTGGGTTGTTGTTATGTAAAGAATATAAGAAAATACCCAGAACAGCCTCTATCTTAATCTTAATCACTCCTACTCTCCGATATTATATCAATACGAGGAGACGGCTACTACTCTATATCATCATATTATGATACGAAAAACACAGAGAGGCTGATACATTATATACAAATACAAAGAATGGAGACTGACTCAAAGTTTGATATGCTCTCCGTGTTGCTACCACGAGAGCGTCTGGTTGTAACTTGGCACACTCTAATCATTACTGATTATCCTTAAACGTACTCATAGTATCTTCCTTTCTTTGGCTTCTCACTCTAATTCATACCAGTTATGATCGGAATTGACATGGCCGTTTATTCTGTTTGTGCCCTTTGTAGTTGTTGTACTTGTATGGTTTGCCATTCGAATAGATAGGAATAGGATCAAATGTACCCAAGTTGGCCAATGAAAGTACTGGTAAACCCTGTGATTGCGTATGTTGAACTTCTTCAATCAAATTCAATGTACTTTGTATAACATTTTTGCACAGTGTTGCAAAGTAGTGACTTTTCGTATAGTTGGCTACCAGCAATGGTCCAGTTTGTACTTCAATAAAGAACACATCCAGGTCTTCGTCTATCGAAAAATCAGCACCAAATAATTGATATCCATCATCACTTGATAATTGTTGTTTTGTTATTATAGATTGGAATGCAATATCTTTGTAGGATTCAACAATGTGCCCTAGTATATGCTTCATTTGATTAACAACATGGTCAAATGGGGAAGTACTAGTACCAACATGTAACGACAATTCTTCTTTATTGGTTTCATAATGCTGTGTAACCAGATCTTCTAAAACTTTCCAGTTCAATACTTCGGAGCCATGTCCAGCATGAGTCATGTGTTTTAAAGAATCTGATTCAAAATGTGTAGTGTTATATATGGTCGGATTGGCACGGATTTGTCCATAATGAAACAAAACATTCAACGGATCTATTGACACAACTAACCAATAAACTCGTAAATCAAATTTCCTCCCCTGATACAAGAGTAGATTGCAGATATATGCCTGTAGTGTATATCTTGAATTTTTCATATCCTTTTCAAACTTTGATACCTTACTGCTGCTAATACTATCAACCAAACTTGTACTATTGATTTTGTTGCTGTTCTTATCATAGTAGACTGATAGTTGTTTGTAGAATTCACGTAATTCTATACTTCCAGGACCCATCATTGTTACTCCTTTACCACTAGAGCTTGTTCCATGTTTTAATATCCATGGATTGGGACTTATTCGATTGGTATTGTTGGTAGTAACAAATAATTCTTGTTGTAACATAAGTAATACTTCCTTTATTTCATCATCATCATGTAATATATACGTACGTGGAATATATTCAATTGATTGGCCAGTATGTTGTGAAATTAACTTCATCCATTTGATATATAAACCTTTATCATTCAACATTTTATGGGTAGGTATACGTCCAAGACGTTGCCATCTTTCAAGTTTTGTAAATATACTCGGATCATCTTTATTAGCATTAGCAGTACGAGATGGAACAGAGGGGCTCCAAATAATATGTGCATCTTCCCAATATCTAACTCGTTTATATCCAAGTTCTATAAAGAATGGTAACACACCAAGTTTAGCACTTTTATTAGACATACAAAATGTTTTATAATATTGTAATGGTGGCAGCAATATACTTCTGTGATTGTGATAAAGTTCAGATGTTTTATTTGTATGAGTATTATCAACAATATCAATAATACTTGGAGCATCGTAATGTTCTGAATGTTGTTCATTTTGGAGTTGAAGTGAAACATACAACATCCAACCAACATTTATTAGAATAACCATGATTGGTATCCAACGTCGCATGATTTGTCGGCTCTTACTCACTTATACCAAGTAAATAATCAGCTCCGCTGGCCATTACTGGCCAATTGGCTGGGTCCACGCGGATTCTCTTGCTAGACTGACTGCAGAAGAAAGTATCTATTTACATATTGTTTGTTTATATGGTCAAAGCGGAAGTTCATAATATCGCCTAACTTTCAACTTTCAATACTCGTTGTACCACCTAAGTCTAAAGTACGATATTTGAGCGAGTACCAACCCAGAGTAGTGGGAGTTGGGAGATCTTCCTCAACTCAATCACTCGCTCTATTGTAGAAGAGAGGATAAATACCATAGCATATTATATTGTATATTGTATTATTAGTCGGCTCTCATACCTATAGTATTCTTCACAAACTAGGCTTCTCCTCATCCTCGGAGTTCGAAGAGGATACGGCCTAAAACACACTAAATAATTTCAATAATTTAACATAATTTTTGTCTTGTCAAATTGTCAATTTGTCATTGCAATACACATTCTCAACTCTACAATATTACATAACCAAATCAATACCAACAACAAAACAATGACATACTCATCAAAAACACCAATAAATGATATACCATTACAAACTTTCATTGAACAACTCTCCACATTACGTGCCGAAGACTGGCAGAAACGTGTCACAGCATTACGTACATTGGTTAATTCTATACCTGATTATTCAACTACATTAGTAAATGAACATGGTGAATTACTATTGACTAATAATGGTCTTACTACTGACAATGGAGGAGAGGTAATGTGGTATAGATCACCCAAGATGGTACGTCGATTAGCAACTCCATTGAAATCTTTACTGCTAGATGCTAGATCTGCGGTTGTTAAGGAGGTTACTGAATTAATTGGTATATTATTGAGGATTAAATTACAATCTCATCCATCTATAACCATGGCTGAAACAAGTAGTAAGAATGGCAATACTGAGAATGGAGGAGGAGGATTACAAACTATAAACGGCGGCAGCTCCAAAACAACAACTGTATCACCACCCCCACCATTCATTGGTCGACTTCTCTTTAAAGATTTACTACCCTCAATACTCGATTTATCCAAACAAACAGTAAAGGTAATACGTAACTACGGTGTTAGTATGACATTATCAATAATACCATATATACGTATCAAATCAACAATCAATACATTAATTGAAAAAATGAAAATCAATCCAAGTCGTACAGTTCGTGAAGATTGTGCCAAGTATTTATCCTGTATACTGTCAAGCTGGCCATGGGAAAGTACGGGTAGTTATGATAATATATCAAGTAATTATACACCGCCGAGTGGTATAGTTATTGTGAAGAATTCAAGGAAAGATGAACGATTGAGTTTAGATTCTACACGTCAGATTGGACTAGCATTGGGACGAACACTGTCAGATCCAAGTAAGCCTGTTAGGGATGAGGTGAAGAAGGGATTTGAGGTGTTATATAAACGATTTCGTCCTATATGGGATGAGGTTATGAGTTCAGGTGTCGTACGGGATGTTCGATTGCGTAAGAAGTTGTTGGAGGTTGCTTCTCGTGATGTTGCTACTACTACCTCTAGTGGAGGAGAGGTGAAAGGAGAAGGAGGCAGTAGTACACATTTGTTTGATGACATGGCATCACTAGGCGAAATGTCATTAAATTCTGCAGTTAGTGGATTGAGTTATGCAAGTCACCGGAGTAACATGAGTCATCGATCATATGCCTCGACTCGAGGGGAGAGGAGGATACCTTCTGTTATTGGCACTCCTGGTAAAGTGAGATCAAGACGTTCACCTTCCAATGGGGGTACTTCACCAAGCTATATGCGCAATACAGGCTCATCTGCTTCACGTGTTTCTGAACAAGTTGGCAAGATACAAGCTAAGGAATCTTCCTATCGGTATGCAACAAACGAGTATGTTACATCTAGTGGACATAAATTGTCAACTCCCAGTCCAAAACGAGGAGGACCAAAACCAAGCAGTTTATATTACAGAGGAGAGGATGGAAGGGATGAAGGTGGAGAAGCTACCGAACAGCCATTCGCTTCGCTGATGCACACACCCACTCGTCCCACTCGTAATCATATGACACCTGAATCACAGCAGAAGACATGTAAAGTCTTGAGAAAAAGGTTAAGCTGTCGTATATCTGGTATCAATGGATGTGTGGCAGCTTTTGAAAAGGAACTTCCCGATCATATCCAGTCTCCTTCTGGTCTACAAAGTATCAATGAGCTATCACTAGCGCCGTCTGCACCGCCTACTAGGTCACCAGTGGTAAATGAAGATACTGCACAACCAGAAGCTGAAATTACCACTGTTGCATTGGAGGTTATATCTGCTCACCTCTCACATATTGATCAAATGGAATCATTAATTACGAAAGAACGTGAACTATTATCTGGCTTGAGCACCAAGTTGGGTGTATCGATCACCAATGAAATGAATGCCGCTGAACTGTCAGAACATATTGCAAAGTCATTATCAGAAGAACAAGTATGTGATTATTATGAGTCGGTACATGTATGTGTTGACAAGCAAAGAACTGTTAGTGAAGAGTTGCTTGGTGAGATGGAGCGAATCTCGACAGGGGATACATCAACCATTGTTAGTGGAATTGGCCCAGCAAGTTTACATAAAGATTTACCACAAAGTCCAAAGGATAATGAACATCAAGAATCACTGCAAAGGAATTTGAAAGATGAGTTTTAGGATACATAATGCGAGAAGAAGATGGCTACTGCAGTCATATTTTACATGTTTATAAAAGAGTCAGTTAAATAGGATCGTTTAAGATGCATATAAGATGACACGGCTACTCGAGATCATACAGGCACTAAGTTATCATTTCTTACAGTATCATTCTAGGCCGATATCCAATATATATATATATATATGCTAAGCACGCTATCTTCGTAAGCATTTAAAGCAAGGGAACTTGTACTTGTGGTCATCTTTACAAAACTTCGTGGTAGATCACTATTGACAAACGAGATTCCACAATCTCGTCTTGTGGCAGTTATGATATCGTCTGGATCTCCATAATAACCCCAGACTTTGTTCCTTAGTTGAGACAAACGTGTGTTCGTATGATGCAAGTGACTAGTTCATCCCTTCTATTCTATTTTACATGATAAATTCCATTACGTCCCTAACAAACATATTATGATTTGTTGTTTGCATTAATAACTTTGATTTTGTGGGCAGTGCAAGTAGTAGTAAAACACAGGGCAGCAGATGAAAACCGAACCGAGCTCTAAAACGAGAATACTAATACTGCTCAGCGTGTAGCGAACAATTTCATCCAGCCTTACCCAATTAGTCATCAGCACAGGCGTGTTCAATTGATCAATTGCTCCGATTGTGAAACGAGAACACCAATACATGGGGAATCATCTATGAACACTAAAGACTAACTAATTATCTCCGGTTGTTTTCACCAACGCGAACACTGTAAATCCCTGGACACACCCATTATTTTGGAACGGTTATAACCGATGGGATCATCGAAGACACATAACAAACTTATTATAACTGCCATAAACAACCAAGAAATGATATTCGGCAAAGGTGTGGGTGGCAAAGATATGAAAGTGAACACTGACACCTGAAGAAAGAGCACATGATGTGCACAATGTCTATTTATGTGCACACCTCTCTCAGCTTTGAACCATCCCACACTCCATCTCATTTTACCCTGATATACGGAATAAGCACTTATTCAACTAACCCGAATTAAGAAATAGCGGTAGATATATTAAATGTGATGAACCAGGATTTGATAATAAATGGGGCTGCTCTCATTTATAAATTAATCTGCTGGTTTCACAAACCGATTACGTAGTATTGTACCTTGGTGGTAGTATACCACCTCTGTTGATTATTACATAATAATATTGATAGATGGGGTGTACTTTGTTTTTGTTAAGAGACGGAGTGTATCATATCGTTTAAGATATACCTTTCTTTTTAATTGCAATATTTTGTTGTTGTTGGGTGTTGTTATACATAGTTTGAAAAAGGCCGACTGGCGGCCTGGTACTTAATTGAATCTATTATTATAAGCCGCCGCTGCTGTACATACGTCTATCCAAAGGCTATATCGTATCACCTCTTCTCTATTGCAACTTCTATCTTTTTGCCAAAACCAAAACAATTTTTGAGGTTTTGCACAAGGATAGTTCCTATAATGAATCAGATCTTTCAATAGGTAGAATTGAAATGATTGATTTATGTATCGCATATTGGAGTGAAACGAATCATATTGATGTCATGTACGCTATTAGCTGACTATATTTACTTGACTTTTTCTAATGGTGGTTGTCCGGTGACGTTTTGTCTCGGCCGGGTGTTTGTGTTTCAGTTTCTATTGTATTTGTTGGTTGTTGCTTGCCATTGCCGCTGTTCAAGCAGTTCAATATATCATTGCAACATACCAGTCATGTCAATTAGAAATCTATCTGGTGCTCCGTCATTTGGATCGCCGTAAGTGTATAATTATTTGTAGATAATACATTCCTTAATTCTTACCATGAGTTGCAATTGCTAACATGTTTTAACATATTATAACAATCTTTAACTACAGTGATATAGGAGTAGGTAGAAGTAGTAGACGAAGAACAAACACAGCCGATGGACATCTCTCATCATCAATAATATCAAGATTTTCACATTCATTAAACTCTTCATCAGATGATATATCAAATCATAACAATAGTCCACATAAACGAGTTAGAAGTGATGGTTCACCAAGTAGTCAATCATTTGCGTATAGACCACAACATCGATATAATGTATCAAATTCATACAATATTCGAGATAGACGGAGTTCTACTAGTTCTACTTTATCTCCACCACCGCCACCGCCAACACAATCTAAAACACCATCACCAAATTCAAGTAGTAGTAGTTTCCGTAATAGATTACGATCCAAGACATGGGATAGTGCATCAAGGTTAAGTCCTGCTAATATATTAAGTAAGAGTAATAGCTTTGGTGCTGGAAGTGATGTACCGCCTATGCCATCCTCGGCTGCTACACCTTCATCTAGTTTACCAAATCGATTAAGCGAACAATTTATATTTGAGAATGATAAGATTGGAGATGTATATTCATCGTCATCATCGTCTTCTTCATCTATTGATTCAAGTAATGATGTAGAGGAAACAAAAGAAGAGGAGAAGCAAGATTTTGAAGATACATTACACATAAGTCCAAGTGTAGATAAAGCCAAGAATGATGATGATTCAACAGCAATAACATCAAAGGTTACATTCTCTGAACAAATTACCGAACATAGTGCAAGGGAATTAGATGAAGACAAACAACATTATAGACCGAGTAGAACTGCCAAATTAACTGCACTAACAACTTGGGATAATGAAGTCGATGATGATGATGATGAGGATAGAAACAACATGAGCTCATCAGCCTCACCTATGCACAGTAGTAAGGCATTCTCCCATTTTCGTCATTCACAACAAGCAAATAACACTGGACTATTCTCAAAACTCATCCCCTGTAGACATTTATCATGGAGTATCGTCGGTTCCTGTATCGTACGTACCGCACCCTGCTTCTGGTGCTCCAAGAAGTTGGGCATATCAGCAACGGATCGTGAGATATTATTGCGATTGAATCTATTATGTGCATTCTTTTGTGTTATACAGATTTTGATTGGAGTATTCCTATTTGTAGTAAAGTATACGGGATATAGTGGTGTAGATGATAATTTGGAAGATGAGGATAAGGCATTAGTGAGTGCTGAGCTTTGGAGTTTGGAGTTGTTTGTATACTGTTTATCATTGGTGAATATTGTACTGCTGGTTGCATCCTTTTTAGCCCAACGAGCTATTCGAGAAGTCAACCTCGTTGGCAGTGTTCGGTACATGTGGACTCTACTTTGGATTGCACCATTACAAATCTTCTTCATGATTGGATTGTTCGACTACTATAATGTTAATAATGTTCACACGGAAAAGTGGTGGGATGATCCAAGTATGTCAACGGCGAGAGAAATCTCATGTCCCGAGGGGACTGCTCATGACGAGTGTGCAGTACCAATCTTAGGCGGAGACGACTACGATAACGAAGAAGAGTGGTGTATATATGAGTATAATGTGACAAGGTCAAATGCAACATATTGCAGAGACATTCGTGAGGGATCACAAACAGAATACAATGTAGCAAGTTATGTGTTTTACACCGCCAATGGTATCTGGGCATTATTGTTAGTGGTATTGATTTGGGTTACACTGTGCGTATTACAGGCAATTATTACTCTTCCCATTGTCCAACGATCAAAGGAAAGCAATATCCCTTTATGGCTTACATTTCCAATCATTGGATGTTACTCTATTGGATATCTACTCTTGTACTCAGAATCATCAGTGACAAGTGAATTTCAAGATGTGTATTGGATAGGTTTAGCCTACTTTTTGAGTGGTGGTGCCTTTACATTGGCAGCCATGGTGGGTATCTTTCTCAAGTGCTACACAGTTCTAAATGGAAGACAAAGAAGAATCAAGCAAGGCGTGGTTGTCTTCTTCATACTGACAATCTTTGTTACAGTATTTGCAGTGGCAACAATCTTCACTACCAGCTTGATATACTCTTTGAACATTATAGACTTTCAACTAGTATCCTGGAGAGAGATTGCTTGTTTCCTAGACTCAGGCGGTAGTTGTACGGGCTGTGATCAAGTGGATTGTTCTCCTGAGGGCATCTGTCCCGAACCAATCTGTCCAGAGTGGACAGAAGACGATGTGAAGAGTGTATTACAAACTATAATGAAGCAAAGTGCTACACTGGCGGCAATCTTTCTAGTCTACTCGTTGGTTACATTGAGATATGGCTTTGTACAATTCAGACATGTGAGCAAGTATCAGATTGAGTATGTATAAGTAGATTGTCAATTATTAGGTTATCATATTGCATCCTATTGGTTATATCTTTAGCACTTGTACAATAGCATCGGGTAGCTCTTTCAATGAACATATAGATGCACTAACATGCTCCTTTGCAAGTTGGTCCAATGCTTCTCTCTTCTCTCTTTCTTCTTTGGTAGCAGTAGACCACATAGGTATTTCATCATCATCTTCGTCTTCCATTGTAAACCATACCGCTTTGGCTCCACATGCAGCCGATGCACCGACATCATTTGCAAGATCATCTCCTACATGTATCCAATTGAAAGTAGTAGAATCTGAATCTTCTTGTATCGTCTCTTGCAAGTCATTATAAGTTCTCAAAGCTGCTTCATATATACCTCTATCAGGCTTTCTCTGTGGGAAAACTCCGTCATCTTCTCCGCTGACGCAAAAGTCAAAATATGTTTCTATAGACGGCATATCTAATGGATTCCCTCTACCATTTGTTATTGCACCAATTATACAATTAGGATGTTGTTCCCTTATATTTTGCAATGCATGTATAGTATGTGGATATATATTTCTATCGGCAGATGCATGTCGTTCAGTTAGCCATGCATTGAATGTATAATCAATTATAGATGTATCAACTGATGATGATGATATGTCCGATATTCGTTCAATTTCACGCTTTATAGATAACTTACGTAAATCTGTATATGTAATAGATGTATTAGTCTCTCGTAATTCAGTACGTATCTGTTTCGATGCTGCTATAATTTGTTGATTACATGCTTTTGTATATCCAAATTTACTTTGCAATGTGTTAAGCTGAGCTACATTAGCATCACTAACTACCGGTGTTATTGGGAATATAGTATCATCTAAATCAAATGTTAGTAGGTGAAGTTTGTCTTTGTCTTTGTCAGCAGCATTGAGTGATGTTATTCTTCTTTTATTGTGATGTGGTATTGTAAATGATGATACATAACTAATGCTGCTGAGTGAGCATGCAATTATTCTGACAAGCTTGACCATACTAGTCGACGCAGCTAATGTGCACGGATGAGATTGAATCAGTAAATCAATCAATTGAGGCCTATTGAAATACCAATACCTCGACGAGGAGAGTGGTGAGATATTGAGAGCAAAGAGTGAGTCGACAAATGACTGCAGATATCTTTTAAAGGTAGTTCAGTACTAATGTTGTACCGATTGCACCTTTAAAAGTCAAATGAGTTGAAATATCTTACTCAGACATTTGATATCTTTTTCCTTCAACACTCAGCCATGCTGCTATGACTTATATCGGCTCATAAAAAAAGAACATCAATAGACAACATACTATTCAACTCGTCTACTTCTTCATCATGTATCAGATTTGCAAAGCCACCGCTATAACAACAGCTCTTGTCATCTCTTCGACAAATGCTTTTGTTCCATCCACTCGCACACAACTCCCAACAACTACTCGTACAAACATTATCAACAATCCATTGCAATCTAATAACATACAACCTACAATACAAACAAGTCTACAAGCAACAGAATCAGAAGATAATGCACAAGATTCTGAAATTGAACGTTTGAAAAACATGGCAGCCAAGCTCCGCGCCGAAGCAGCATCATTGGAAGCTGACAAGGCCAATCAATTAGCCGAAGCTGCCGAGAAGGCATTTCAAAAGTTTGATAGTAATGATGATGGTGAGGTTAGTTTGAGTGAGTTGAAGACTGGTTTGGAGAAGGAGCTTAAGGTACGTTGATTATGATGTATACTTTGTGCACATCTTATGCACTTTTTGTGTTATCTTATATCTAACTCACATATCTTTGTTCTTTTACTCAACAGACTGAAATCTCCGAACAAAGAGTAAAGGAATTAATGGACGTATTCGACAAATCAGGTGATGGAGCACTACAACTAGATGAATTCGTAACAGTCGACAAATTTCGTAATCAACTTGAATCATTAGCCCGGGAAGAGAAACGATTAGCATACGAGGCAGAACAAGAGAAGAAACGTCAAGAACAGGAGGCATTATTAGCCGAGGCCAAATTAGAATTTCTAAATGAGAAGGAACCAACCGGTAGAGATAAGATTATATCAGTATTACCATATTTGTTTCCATTGATGGATGGATTACAGTATGGAAGATTCTTATTGGCAGGTGATGAGGGTACTGGTAATCCATTCATTGTTATTTTGGCAGTATTATATTCATTATATCGAAGTATACCATTCTCAGGATTTGCTGCATTCTTTGCATTAAACTTTTTGAGTGGTAATCCGGGTATTAATCGACTTGTTCGGTTTAATATGCAACAGGCGATCTTTTTGGATATTGCATTATTCTTTCCATCGTTGTTGGTTAGTTTGGGTGGTCTTATTGCCAAGGGTGCGAATGTACAATTACCTGCTGCTGCAGGAGAGTTATTCTCGGATGTTATGTTTGGTACATTGTTACTTACTTTGACATATTGTACTGTTAGTAGTCTGTTGGGGAGGGAGCCAGGTGATATCCCTTTGGTATCAAATGCAGTCAGGGAACGAATGCCAACAATTGATATGTTTGATGATGCTGGGCGCTTTGTCCCAGAAGAAAGAAGTAAAGACGAAAAGAAAGACGATAAGGATGAGAAATAAGAGCTATAGTTGGGGATGGGGAGTAATATCAAAGCAATGGGGGAAAGTATGATATAGATAACAGTTTGTAAATTAAGATCACTAAGGCACACCACACTCGGGTCTCATCTTGTGTATTACTTAATCCTCTTCATCCAAAGTCATCGGTACTCCGCCACCACCCCACAAGGCCGCCATTTCTGCCTCCTCTGATTCTTGACTATCATCATCGTAATCTACGACATCAAATCCATACGCGGCCGCATAGCCACCACTTGCTTCCTTCTTGCTCGGGGGTCTCTCATTTCCTGGGTACTGTTGTACAATGGATTCCAACTCTTCCAATAAGAAGTCGCTCGCCATGAGAGCAGCACTCGTCTGGCCGCCGTTCAATATAGACTTGTCTAACCGTATCTCCAACGCTTGTTGAATAACATTCACCATATCACCACCCTCAATCTCCGTCTTGTCGACTTTATTAGCAGCCGGTGTCGAATCGAATGCAAAGGATGTATCCTCATCCTTCACAGCTCCCTCGACTTGTAAATCATTCGCAACACGAAGTGCCTCCATATCCTTTCGATCTACCTTCATACCATCCACTTCTGACCAATCTCTCAATCGGAGCATCCGTTCGAGCTTATCGGTACCAATTTTACTTAATGTCTTTTCATTCTGTTGATAAACTAATCCGGTGGGTATACCCTTCTGCGCGACACGAACTTGTTTCGTTCGTAATATATTTACCATTGGCCAGGGTGATCGACGTGCATAATTGGCAGGATTGTCACCACTTCGATCGCCGCCATCACGAAATGTCCAGTTCGGGTGGAAGAATATCAATTGCAACAACTCCTCTACTGATAATGCCTCGAGTGTACCTGTTAACGTGTCAGCCCATTGTTCGAATAATTCCACACTGTTCATACAAAATTCAGGCAAGATATGCAGTGTTGTTGATATTTCATTCTGTTCGACATTCTCAATTCGACATACCTCACTCCAATATACCTGATAGGCATCTTCCATAGTTGATACTCTATCAACATGATAATGTACCGGTCCTAACGGTATACCACTCCGACCAGACGATTGTGTAAATGGACATAACGCAAGATCTGCCATCATCTTATCTACCCATGTTCTTGATAAGTCTATAATCGTTTCATCGTCTGCTGGTACTAATGTTTCAATTTGTGGTAAATCATTATCCTTGTTGCCTGACAATCCATCTTCTTCCTGATCTATACCACTAAAATCCCATTCTTCATCATCATCCCAGAATGGATCGGGTGCAAATTTCATATTCGAACCATCTTGACTAAATGTTCCCCCAACTGTGTATGGGTTACGATATGACTTGACAGTGAAGCCATTGACGATTTTATTATTCTTCCCTGTTGGATCGACACCGAATTCTGGTATGAGTAATGTATCAACTCCAAAGTTATCACATACGTCTTTACAGGCATCTAAGTGTGCCATTAATTTTGCTATGAAGGTTGGATCAGTGAAGTGAGATTGGACCATTTGTGGAAATAGTATTGTTGATGATTCCTGTAAATGTTGACATGTGTAGTACATAGGTACACACCAATATAAGAAGATTAGAAATGATAAACATAAGCAAGATGACGTCTCGCCGTGAAGGCACAGTGTGTATTGATCCTTAGAGCGGATCTCCGTTAACCCACTCATAGTACAAAAAATAACAAACTAAAACTAAAACTATAAGCAAGATGACGTACAAAGCAACTCACCCCTCTCGTCATAGATTTTGATGCATACGATATCAATCCCCATAATGAATGTAACAACTGTGGTAATGTCGATGCATCATCTTGTCTAATTGTTGGTACTTCCTGCTGTTGATTGTCACTCATATTAAGTGGTTGATGGCTAACTGATGTTCTTTGATAACTATTTTGATGTTGATGTTGATATGTGATACTGCCATCAGCTCGTATTATATTATCTCTACAACTGGAGGTAAATGAGTATGCAACATTGCAAATACTGCCTATTAGGCATAATGTATGTAATATCCTCCTCATAGTTGCAATCTTATTGATAGATTAATGCCGTCACTGATAAGTTCATTCAAGTCTCTGTAATTAACTTTGATGAGCGGTATCCTCTAGGATACCATATTTTTATGAGAGTTTAATGACTGATGATAATGCCGAGATAGGTGTGTGCTTTGGGCTTTGTGAGGTGATGGTTTATGTCATCAATACAGAAAGATGATAATACAATAGTAGAAAGATCACCATAATGTCATTTCCATATAAAATACGCAAGGTAGCATGGGGTTCATGCAAGCCTAACAACGAGAGCGATACTGCAAGTACAACAACTACAACCAATAATTTTGATCCAACACTACACCTTGGAGATGATATCAACGATCCACATACCATTGGTGGTAATTTACAACGTGCTATATTGTTAGATTTGATAGAGTTACGTCATCGATATTATACTGCAGTGACGTCGTCTAATTATGATGCTCCTAAAGCAAACAGTAACAACAACACAAATCATCATACAACAACTGGTATATCATTTGGTCAATTCAAGAAATGTTTCAAAGAAGCAAGGTTCGGCGCGATGCACACTCGGACAATACCCGCACGTGTTGATAGAGGAGAATATGTACAATTGTTATATTCTAGTTGCTTCTACTTGTTGGAACAGGCATTTGATACTCATAATAATCAATCTCGAGAAGTAGAAGTGAGTGAAAACTCAGCAACAAATTACACTTTGAATTGGAATAATGACGAACATAATACCAACAGTGCATTTAATGCAATATATTCAGTATTTATACTATATACATTACATAAAACAAACATCTTATCCAAACCACCACCAACTACTGCATTATCATCTGCATCTAACAAGTATAATAATGAACAATCACTTCAAAGTTCATGGTCAATGTTACCAATTGGTATTAATAACGATGAAGATAAGTTATATCGTCGTTCATTTTATAATAACATACGTATTGATCGATATAATTACATGTTATTGTTACGATTACGTGAATTATGTTTAGTACGGATCGAACAGTGTGACATTAGTAGCAAGAAGATGGAGTTTAGTAGTAATACATCAGCAGAGAGTGATACTACTACTGCAGGTTGGAAATGCAACTGTTCATTAGCACGTGATGCAGTATACATACTCGACAATATGCTATCAAACGAAAACAATAATGACTTCTTTGAGTATTGTGAATATCATGGACCACATTCATTAGAAGGATTGAGCGGCTCATCGAATTTTTACAGAGCATACTTTTCCAACAACCAAAAGAGTACTCAATCAAACAATGTCGTTGATTCTACTGCTACTCATGCAGCGGTATGTGATAAATCTGAACTGAATGAAATGATTAATAACAATGAAGATACACTAGATATACAAAGTTTATCTCAATTGATAAAAGGGCATCAAACAAACCTTGCTACAGTCATGTCACAACTTCACAAGTCTCGACTTACTAAAGATGATGAATTGCAACCAAAACAAAGGGAGCTTGTTGAGAATACATTAAAGGAAATCAACATATCGAATGAGCCTTCAAAACTACTTGCTAATGATACGAGTACTATGAATGATAAAGCCAAGTCTCCAGAATCTTCCACTCTTCCCAAGACAAAGCAAGAGACTACAAAATATGTATCATTCTTGGAATTTCCAGAAACTATATCAGCCACATTATGCAATGAAATTAGAGGTTCATTAACTGACTTTCGAAATGAGATTGATATGATTCGAAAAGATGTGATTAAGAATAAGAGAAAGGATGAAGTTCGTATGAATCAACAGGTTGTTATTGACTATGGTGATGATTTTGCTTCGATTGAATCTGAGCCAGTAAAGAGACAACCGAGTGATATAGCTAATGAAAGTGAAGACGAGGCTTCAAGACTTGGTAGGAAACGCCAACGCCGTGGAGTGGATGATGAATTGGATCTTGAAGAAGATGTTGAGAGAGATGACGAACTTTCAATAGCAGCAGGAGGAGGAAGAAATGCTTTGTATTCATTACTATCAATGGTGGGAGATGGCTGTGGCGGCGGCAGTAGAAGCGATGGATCAAATTATGGCGAAGATGATTCTATTGCAACAACCGAGGCAGGCCATATAGAAGACAAGACCATGCCGCCGAGCAATACCAAATCACATATTCAACCAATGGCATCAATAGATGATGATGCCTCTGTAGTAAGTGGCATGGGAACTAGAGCACTTCAGTTTTTACTATCACAGCAATCCACAAAGAGGCAGAACAAGAAGCAAGCTGAAAAGAAGAGGGCAAAGAGTAGTCGGAAAGCTCCACCAAAAGATGACAAGAATGAGGATGGAATTGAATCTATAGCAAAAGATGCTTCTGATAATGATGAGGATATTTCCGTAGCTGCTGGTACAAATGCCTTGGCAACTTTACTTGCACATGTATAAACATATAAAAGATGTACTCTTATGAATAGATAATAGATGAAATAAGCTCAATAGTCACATTCAGATACTTAGTCGATGAATCTTTAATATTATGTATCATAATTTATACACTGGAGTTAAGGTTTTTGCAGTCCCATTGTAAGGCGGGTAGAGGGTTGCAAGATTCATAATAAAGCTCATAAAAACATAATCCACTACACACCGGTCTTTTGGTGGTGGAATAAACAATAAGAGAAGTTCCACACAAGAATGTAACTGTACACGTGTGTTTTGTACTCAACTCGGTGGAAGGCAGGTACATTCCATAGAACAAGAACCTAAAAGAGAGAGAGAGATGAAGAGAAGTGATAATTTGAGTGGAGAAAGAAAGCAAAGCTTAGGAACAAGTATCCGCATAACTTACCAGAACCACCACTATCATCACAATCATCACTAGTGCAGCATTCATCCCCTGCTGAAAGAGAGTTATCTCCTGGGCCCGGGCAAAACATTGCACATCCGGACGTAGTAGAACCATCATCATCAGTAGAACCATCATCATCCATTTCTGCTGACTTTGACTTCGGTTGCAGTATAAAGCGGTTTGTGGTTGTTGGGAGGAGAACATATAAATAATAAGATATCATGTCAAGAGAGGAGGAAACGGAAACGGAACACAATACTTACCGACTTGAATTCTTTAGATGCCTTGGCACTAGCATCAGTACCTTCACTCTTGGCAGTCTTTGATGATGAACCATCATGACCATGATGAGCAGCTGTAATCTCATCAGCAGTATCCTCTCCACCTAACAATCCATCCAACATTGATGTATCATATCCTCCGCCGCCAAGCCCAAGGAACTCAACCAATAATAAAACAATTAGTAGCAATACCTTATCAATAATGTCAATACCCTCATCACTCTTGTGGCTCTTACTAAGACGCCTACCATTACCACCGAGGGCATCGATCAAGTCCAATCCAAACTCATCCTCCATGATATCCTTAACAGAAGTTAGCACATCATGTAACTTTAACTTCCTTGCGGTATCATCAGCCTCGTCACTGATGGTGGCTATGCTATCAATGTCAACATTACTACTCGTAGGAGAGTTGATGCCATTGATGTTTGATGTGGCTGCAGCGGGTAGATGATGTTGTGCATTTGCAAATCCGCTGACAACGAGAGCAATTAAGGTGGGTAAGAGTTTCATTCTGTATTTGATACGATGGAGTTTGATTATGGGGTATTTGTTTAATACTATCAAGAGGATAGCTTCATACAAATAATAATATTGTAAGAGCTATTTGACGGCAGTTGTCGGTAGCAAGTTTGTATTTCAATCACAAGGGCATCTTCGTCCAGGGACATTTTTAAAGGACCGCGCCAAATTTGCTTGTCCTGAGGTCGGTAATGAATCTCCAGGTGACGAAGCTTCTTCTGGTAGTGAGACGGGGAGATTTCCGTGGCTGTGGGTACAACTGCCTTGGCAACTTTACTTGCACATGTATAATCTCTGCATGTATGTTACTCTTATAATAGATAGTAGATGAAATAAGCTCATAAAACAACAGGTAAAACATATAACATGCACCTACACATACTTTTGTCTAAGCCTAAGCTAATACTTGGACTTGGACTACTCTTACTAGAATGTTCTTCTTTCCTTCCCACTTCCAACATGCCACATAAGCTATTCGGGGCGAGATTACAGAACCATACCATCTATGGATTATCTTTTGTAGAGTAAAGAGGAGAGCAAGAAGAAGAGCAAGCAAGGCTCGCCTCGCCTATGGTTCCGGTATCCTTTTAACGTAGAGATTCACGTTCACAAGATATTTCATACACGCTACATTAATTTTATGACACTGTACCCCATTAACTTTCCTTCTTATCCGGCACCTCTGAAAATGTTCTCTTCCCAATACTACAATTCACGTCAAACTCTTTCCTCGCCATCTCAACCAAAGTCCTACTGGGGTGGGAAGGGGGTGGGTGTTGTTGGTCCACAATTCCCACCATCAATGGGTGTTTCGGAAGAGCAATTTTCTACCCTTATAACGGTGCAGATACCGGCCTCACCGGCCTGAGCTGTGGTGCATTGGTTTCCAGCAACAGTACATTCGTTCATCACACCACAATCAACACTTCTAGGTGCTTGATCTGTCGCAACGCAATACATTGGGTTAGTTTCACAATTATCTTAAAGAGAGGGGGAGAGTTCGAGCGGAGAGAGTAGCCGATTTGAATCTGAGTTTGAGTGGAGAGAAGTAGACATTCATAATAAGGAACGACACAACTAAAACTTACCACTGCAACAACCCTCTCTAGTAAAACACAAACCATTCAGTTCAGTAGTGCCATTTCCTACGCAAACAGGTGGTCCTTCACCTGACTTTGACTTATTGTATTGGGAGGAGTATTAGATATCATATAAAGCAAATGAATGAAGATAAGGGAACCCAAAGTTAATTATTGATCTTGGTGACCTGATATTTTCCCCAGGTAGGGGGGTCGGGGGGTTTGACCTTACCTAGGGGATTATATAGGCTTTTGTGAAACCGTATTTGTACAGTGAAACTGGTACTTTTACTGTGTGAGTACATGTACTTTTGTAGGGGAAATGTACAGTATTGTGGCCAAATACATACAAAATACAGTGGTTTCGCAGATTATATGGTTTTGCATATTTGCCTCATGAGCTCAAAATATGAGGGGGGTTCGTCACCAAGATTGATAATTAACTTTGGGTTCCCTAATAGAGTACAATATTGATAAACAACTTACCGACTTGGACTCTTTAGATGCCTTGGCACTGTCAACTCCACTACCACTCTTGGCAGTCTTTGATGATGAACCATCATGACCATGATGAGCAGCTGTAACCTCATCAGTAGTATCGTCCTCTTCCTCTCCGGCGCCACCTAACAATCCATCCAACATTGATGTATCATATCCTCCGCCAAGCCCAAGGAACTCAGCAACTAATAAAATAATTAATAGCAATACCTTATCAATAATGTCAATACCCTTATCACTCTTGTGGCTCTTACTAAGACGCCTGCCACTTCCATCAGTGGTGGTCAATCCAAACTCATTCTCCATAATATCTTTAACAGAAGTTAGTACATCATGTAACTTTAACTTCCTTGCGGTATCATCGGCCTCGTCACTGATGGTGGCTACGCTCTCGATGTCAACGTTACTACTCGTAGGAGAATTGATGCCACCATTGATGTTTGATGTGGCTGCAGCGGGTAGATGATGTTGTGCATTTGCAAATCCGCTGACAGCGAGAGCAATTAAGGTGGGAAAGAGTTTCATTCTTGTGTTGATTGATGAATGATAATTATTGCAAATTTGGTATTGGTCGATGAGGGTGAGTTGTTGGGGGTGAGCTGATGATTGCAAATTATGATAACATGAGATAACATTATGTCACCATTGGAGTTTGCAAGTCGGCGGCAAATTGCCGGTAGTAGCAAGTTCGTATTTCACAAGGGCTCGTCCAGGGGCACATTTGTAGTCAAAGGTATACCAGGTGCATGTAGATACATACTTACTTATTTTTAGAGTAAAATTTTGGAAATTCAGTTTGTTGCTTCACGCGGCCGCCGTACCTCTACCCTACTACAATATATATTAATCCATCATCATGACAGCAGCTACTACTACTATCACCTTCACATCTAACTTTATCAACCGTATCGAAGAATCACGTCACAATCTAAATACCTACATAACAACAACAAAAAATAAATCAAACGACATTTGTACCAAGTTACATCAAGAACAACATACCGAACAGGAGAATATTGATATACTATTACGTCAATTAAAATCATTACAGCATGAACGTGGTGTAGTATCAGCAGCGAATAGTCGTAATAAGGGCAATGGTGGTGATGGTGGTTTAGTTGAACAGAGGAAGAAATTGGAAAATAAACAGTTAAAATTTGAAGAGGAGGTACATTTGTTAACTAGTAAGAATCGTGTTGATCAGGAACAGCTTGATGGTGCGTATTATTGTATTGGTTATTTTGCTATTAATTGTGTAAATTTCTTATTCAACTTACTCCAACTCACACTAATAACAACACCGCCACACGCACACATACAACAGAGGTAAAAGCAGAAGAAAAGGCAATACGTCAAAAGGCAAATGAAGTACGTGCCAAGAAGGAAGAAATTGAAATGGCACGTGGTATAACTATGGAAGATTTAACAAAGGGATTATTAAATTATAAGTATACTGGATTAACATTTGAGAAGGGTTCAAAGGCTGGTGATCTTAGGTGTGTATGTTTTTTATGTATTATTTTAATTTGTCACATGGACCATTCATATTTGTCTGTTAATATACTCATTTATCTGCATTTATCCACTCTTTTTATATATTGATATCCAATAAATCAACAGCTTTAAATTTATAAAACTTGATAAAGATGATCCATCACGACCATTTACATGCACACTAAGTATGAATGAAGATAATCAAGAATATATCCTATCTAGTGTTAATCCATCACTGGATGTGAATAAGACAAATCCAATCCTTGATGAACTCAATAAGGACGGGAAGAGTGGGTTTAATTCGTTTGCTGTTGGGATGAGTAAGTCTCTCTTATTGTTTTATATCTTGTGCTATTGATTATGATATATATTCGTGTCCTCTAACTTTTATATACACACTCTTGATATTAGGGAAACTATTCGTTGAGACACTTTAATAATCAGATAACAACAACAACAACAATGAGATGCTGTGCAGTGGTGGTTTATATATCTGAATGTTTATAAAAATGGGGAATACATAAAATCAAATCAAAATGCTCTCACGATGGATAGGCTATGTGTAGGTATTGCCGTCGATGTGAGAGTGTTATACTAAACTAAAATATCAGGTCAATTGTGTTAAGATGATTTAATAAATTTAGCTAGAAAGAAACCCATGGTATCACCATCAGAATCTGATGGATCAAACCTTCTAACCAGTTGACATTCTTCCTCGGACAATCCTCGGTTAGACAAACCATTTAAGCCTGGTATTTCTGATTGTATTGGTACTAGTTTCATGCATGGAAATGTTTCTAGTATGTACTTTACCATGTCTTCATTCTCACAGACATTAATTGTGCAAGTACTGTACGTCATGGTTCCACCGGGTTTTAGAAGATGCACTGCATTATTCACAAACCGTTTCTGATAGTCTGCCATTTTGGACAGCTCTTTAGAAGAAAGCTCAACATGGAGCTTGGGTCGTAGCCCCAATGCACTGCACGGTGGATCAAGTAAAATCTTATCAAATGAATTTGCATAGAAACCTACCTCCAATAATCCACTAGTAGATGCAGTCTCGATAATATCTTTTGGACTCATCCAGCATTGTCCTTCCGGTAGTTCAAGAAGTGCTTTAGTCGAGTCCAATGCCAATGGAACTATACACGATGCACCATGAGATTGAAAGAAGTCTCGAGTTGCCAGCATCTTTTTCTTGCTTTTATCACATGCTATGATCAGACCTTCATTGCCCATTAAACTTGCCAAATGTGTAGTTTTGCCTCCTGGTGCCGCACACATGTCGAGTATTACATCTCCTGGCTGTGGATCTAATGCATGTGCTACACAAACTGATGGTAAGTTTTGCATCATCATCTTTGTAGTTAGAATTGAATTCAATGAAGGTTGAGATGATCCAGCAATCTTGGTTACTATAACTCCAATACCAGATGATTGTGAAAAGTATTCATATCGTTTACAGTTTGATATACCCAATCCAAGGAAGACACACTTGCCACTATACTTTTCTAAAACTAAACCACGTGGTATAGATTTGGAACTTAAATGAGCATAGATTGCAACCTCTTCTTGTTCTGCTATACCTGAATCAGCTGCCAGTATACCCTTGACAAATATGTTGGATCCCCTAAGCACTGCTTCTCCACAGTATCGATCGACTACTATTGACCGATGAGACATTGGCCAACCTAATTCGTTCCTCTTTGACCAATTAGGAAATATGTTTATGCATTCTTTATTAGGTGGGACACTGCAATTGTATAAACTTTCTATATCACTATCATCTGTATCTGCCGATAATTTGTTGTTAGCTCTAATAATGACAAGATCAGATATAGTTTCATGACGATGAACATTAAAATCACCTTCTTCTATTGTTGATAAATGTACTTTTAATTCCTCTATAACTTCGTCTACTGATGATGTAAGCAAGTTCACTCTACAACATGTAACCGCGGGTGATGTTTTCATGGACTTTAATATCTTATCAATGTGGTTACATGATGATGTATCGTTGAGGATGGCATACTGTGTTTCTAACTGATTGTGCACATCTTGTGGAAGATGAATTTGGAGTTTACTTAAGGATAGTATTTCTGGTTTATCGTTCATGCTGCAAGCTGAAGGTATGCTAAGGTTGGTACCTTGCAACATTGGATGTGCAGCTTGATTGCGCTACTAATAGATGAAATTGTGTTATATAACGACGATAATCCTTTCTAACAATATAGACGACGAAGAGAGTTATAAAGATATTACTCCTACTACAACGAGCTGCCAACACTCCGATAATTCAACAACTATCAATAATCTCTCAACCTCAACTCAACCTCTACTTACTTATCTCTAATAAATCTCATAATTTTTAGTGCGTCACGGGCACTACCAAGTAATAATTTAATATCTCGATCTCTAGTGAGAGACCGATGCAATATTAGATATTGACAATCGATCAATATAAGCTGTCAATCAAATTATACATATCCATTATATGTATCTGTCTATTGAGACATTGCAATAAAAACCTCAAATCTCAAATCTCAAAATCTCATCACAAAACTCGAGCTCTCTTGTTGCTTGAGGTACCCTATCGTATTGTATTATTGAGATCTGATATCATATCAACCTCTCTAAGATGGCTATGTGTATACTCTCTACTATTATATTGGCAGTGACCGCCATCCTATCCACCATAGTAGATGCCGATCCTATAATATTATTAACAAACGCACAAGCAAAGTGTATGTCAGTGGAAGCACCAGCCGAGGCCACATTAAACATTCAATATGAAGCACCAGACCTAATAATGCCATCTGATATGAAAGAGAATGGTAAACCCGTCGATCCACGTAATTACCGTCGATTCCGAACTACCATTACCATATCTCAGAATGAAGGACGTGAGAATAAGCATGGCGCACGTTCCGCACATAATAACCCACGTGTTGATAAGTATAAGAATAAGGATCAGCAAGATAGTAAGGTTGTAAAGGATTTAGAAACCAAGACTGGTAATATTGAATATATAACACGACAGGATGGATTAGTATCAATTTGTATTCAAAGTTTAGTGGCCTCGGCTGTTAGTCCAACTCCTATCTCATTACGTGTTACTGAATCTAGTGGATCTGAAGAAGTTAGTGATTCACCACCTGACAAAACAACACTACCCAATGTCGACACGCAATCACAACGTAATGCAAAAGAACATTTCTCACAAATGGAAAAGACATTAAGTGGATTAATTTCTAAAACTGATATGATATTAAGACAGGCAGATTATGCAAAGGAACTGGAAGTGGAATTTCATGAACAAAGTATTGCAATGAATAAGGCATCACAATGGTGGCCTATTGTACAATTGTGTGTATTGTTGGTAACGGGATTTACACAGGCTAATCATATGATTAACTTTTTTAGAAAGCATCACATCTTTTAAGGTTGTTGTGTTTAGTTATGAAGGATTGAGGAGTTGGTTAATATAATAATTTGGGGTAAAGGGGGATTAATTAAAGTAAATGTATCCTTATATTTCACCACGTCGTTCCATCTCCGCCACCCTCTTCTTTAGATTCTTAAGCTTGAAACCCTCTTGTTCTAATCTCTGCCTTTCTTCATTATAATTGGCTTCTTCAACATATCCATCTCCATCATAAAAGTCATCAAGATAATCGCCTTCTTCTACCTCGGCAGTCTCACTTTGGACCCAGTCATATCCCATATCATAAGAAATATCATCATCGTCTTCAAAGGCACCTCCTTCGTCGTCATCAAGAAGGTCATCCTTATACCAATCATCTTCCTCCTCATCTTCTTCTTCATCTAACATTCTCATACTTCCACCATCATCTCTGCCCTCCTCTAGTGCAGATTTCAGCTCATCTACTCTTGTTTCACATGCATCAAGTAAAATTCTCCATAGTTCCTTTACACCCTCGCCGGTTACGCCGCTAACTCGGAGCGGTTGTCCATCTGGAAGTCCCAGTCCTTCTCTAATTGTACTCATTGCTGCTTCTACCTCACTTGCTTTCAGTTTGTCACTCTTCGTGGCCACCACAATAAGTGGTACTCCCATATCAAATAACGCAGCAAGGACTGCTCTATCATCAGCGTTGGGTACACGTCGAGAATCTACCAAGAGTACACCTAAAGCAAGTTCACGACGTCTTCCAAGATATCGTTCTGCTGCTTCTTCGACACTTTCTTTCGTTTCCTTGCTAAGCTTTGCATATCCGAATCCTGGCAAGTCTGCAAAGCCAAGTATTGGCTTGGCATCTCCGCCTACACCTGGGATTGAGCTCTTACGTTTTGCACCTAGTAATGCATATAGATTGACTGATGCCGTGGCACCCGGAGTCTTGCCTACTCTTGCAGTATCACCTCCAGCCTTTGACACTAACTTGTTTAATAGACTACTCTTTCCAACATTTGATCTTCCCAAGAATGCAACTTCCGGTACACCCAATGAGGGAGGCAGCTTCTTATCAAGATAGGCACCAACCATTTGTAGATCCGATGGAGCAGAGAGTGGGTTGAACCGTTTCCAACTTAGCATTGTCCTATCTGCTGTTGACATTAACCGATTCGATCCAGATATATCCGCCTTCTTTTCCATTTTATTGTCATTATTATCAGCTGTTGATGGTAAATCAATACCTAACCTGATACGCTCTCTCCGTATCTTTTCGGATTCGACATTCTTTTTCATATCCTTTTCACCCATTACTTGCCATGGTGGAGTACTACTACCACTACCTGACTTTGTTGTTTCACCTAATATTGATAGCTTTGGTTTTGCAGTAGACGAAGAAGAAGATGATGTTAATGGCTTCTTATTTGCCTTACTTGCATCTGATAATATACCATTTCTATCTCGTTTGTTACTTGTCTTTCGATGCTTGCCAGGAGGTTTACTTGGATTCTTCTTCTTCTTCTTTTTGGTAGAATTCATCATCCGAGTCTTCTTCCCATGTGCCCCTCCCTTTGCCATGTTTAGTATTATTGATGTACCAGTTGATTGATGAGATAGTGTCGATGTTCTTTGTCTTTGTGAATTTGTATAAAGTGTAAATGCACATACTTTAGATTGATCATTATGATTTGCAATGGCCAGACATATCGATAGAAGCAAAGTTGCAAACTGATATACAGAACACTGCCTCCGCCGACGCTTCATTATATTAGTGGTCTTATGTTGGAGCTGGGTGGGCATGATAAATGATAATAGAAGGTTGATGGCAATTGAGGTATTGATAAGTGGTGGTTATGATAATGTTGATGGAAGGATATCCCGTTCTCCAATTGTTACGCGGCACTATAGGATTCTCTGATACCTCTATCTAACAACACCTAATCATAACAATCTATATTATCATCCTTATCATAAGTAGTACCTCTTCGTCATCACAAATCACATCATCAATCATCATTACTTATTTCCCATTTAGTTAAGATCAAAAAGACTCCCGTTCACAGATAGATTGCTTTGATGTGTAGGTAGGTACGATATAATACTTCATATTATCTTGTGTATGCTCAATATACTGCGGCATTGAAGATCTAGTTACATTCAACCTGATAAACTACTATTCGATTGACAAGTTTATAACTGGCGTGGGTGATATAACTACGGTATTTATTGTATAAGATACCAACCACACAAATTGCACCTCTACCAACAGACATAATTCTTGTTTGTGTCTCTTCAATATCATCATAATCCATAGTATAAGTATACATCTAAGCATACATATCGTTATTATATTGTAATCATGCCAACATTACAAAAACAGAAATCTCCCGCAGCAAAAGCCAAGAAGAAGACTACTAAATCTAAATCAGCAGCAAAAGGAAGCAAGAAGAGTACTAAAAGTGATGTTGAAATTAAACAAGAAGAGATTAATCTAACATGTACACATTGCAATAAGACATTTACTACAGAGGCTGGATTATTGTATCATATGGGTAAGAGTTCATATTTGTTTGTGTTGTTTGATGTGATGTTATGACGGTGCAGGGTGCAGCTGCCACATACATATTATTACTAACTTTTTCAATTATATATACTTCAACTTATCGTATACAGAAAAGAAAGTATGTCAAAAGACTAAAGATGATAAAGAATTTCCATGTCCACATTGTAATAAGGTATTTACTACCGAAAAACGATTATCAAATCATATTGGTAAGTGTACTTTTGAGAGTTTTTAAAGTGGTTTGTGTCTTCTAAAAATTGTTCTCATCTCCGCTATTGCATATATATACCCATATCATATAGAAAAGAAAGTGTGTCAACGAAAGTCCAAGGGAGAAGTTGATATCAGCAGTATAGGTAGTGAGAAGGAAGAAGAAGAGGAGGCTCCAGTACCAACCACACCCAATGGACGTCCTATCCGTAAACGTCGTAAAACATCCAACTTTACCCCTGCAGCCGCTGCAGCCGCTGCAAATGATGATGACGATTCATCAGCTGCAGATTCGGATGAGGATGATAACTTTAAACCAAAAGAAGAAGAAGACGATTCAGCAGAAAGTGATGAAGAGTTTGATTTTGATGAGGATGATACCAAATCGAAGAAGAAAAAGAAAGGCACTACAACAGCAGCAACAAAGAGGAAGAAACGTCAATCGGCACCAGCATCGTTAAAATCATCATCATCAAATAACAACAAGAATAAGGCAAATAAGAAATTTGGAAAGTTAAAACCAGGTACTAAATTCATTACAAATTATGGTATAGTACAAGTTATATCTGATAATCGTATACCATCAAATTATAATAATAAATCTACAATAGATGATGTGGCATCACGTAATTTTCATAAACGGAAACAACGTTATAATGATCGATATCAATTAATGGAGGAGAATATTGCGGTTGGACAGAGGTATAGACGGGAGGAGTTGATGAAGATTTATCTTACATCCAAAAAACACGGTGGTGGTACAAATAACATACAACAACAGCAGCAGCAAGTATGGGAATTATATTGTAAAAGTTTCACACCAACACAAATCTTAAACGAGGGGTTATCGGCACGTAAACTGAATGTCATGGGGTCTAATGAAATTGAATCAGTAAAGGAGTCATTTGATAATGTTGATCCACGTTATCCCAAGGATCGTTATCCAAACCGTATTGTGGAATGTAAGTTAGTTGAGGATACAAGAGAGGTTGTTATTGGGAGCGTTAGTAGTTCAGAATCGAGTGGAGGAGGGGATGCAGCAGTACCAGAATATCATGTCAAAGAAGAAAAAGTAAAGAGTAAAAGGAAGGTAGTAGTTCCCATGCGTCTATATATTGCTCGAAAAGATCTCATTAAGGAGTTTGGTTCATCTGATACGAATTACGTTTGTAATAATTGCGGTAAGGATTATCCCTTTAGGGAGGGATTGAAGTATCATCTTACCACCCGTGCTTGTGGTACAGTTAAGAAAAGTGCCGAGAAAAAGGAACGAGATGATCGTATTGTATCAATTGAAACCAAGGCACTTTCATCATCAGGTAACGACTCGTCGGGTGCTGCTGCTGCTGCTCGTGATACACTATTAACAAGTTTACATGGTGCACTCAAACTACAAGAACGTGTCTCTCTTCAGAAACGTCCAGCGGGATTTGGCAATCCACACAAAATTAAAGAATTCAAGAAACATAAAATGCCACCGTGGCTTGTCTTCAATGATGACCGATCATCCATGTATCCCGAGATTTATGTCACATTGGGGTTCAAACGAGGTTCACAGAATCGTAATTGGGCAACCAAGAAGAGATTAGAGGATGGTTATGTCCCACGATGGGAACAGAAGAAGGATTATAAGAAGAGGAAGAGGATGAGCCTTGATCATCATCCTGCAGAGACTAAGCCTGCCCCTGTATTGTCTACCCAAGTTACAACTGCAGGCTCTGCTTTGGCATCTACTACCTCCAAGAAGTCCTCAACTATTCCCAAGTCCAAGAGTACACAAAAGAAGAAACCAAGTACAAAGCAGAAGAAGACGAAGAAGCAACCTGCCAAGGAGAAGACGAAAAAGGATCACCACCCACTAGAACTGCCATCCGAACCTCCAGCACTACCACCATTACCTACTATTGCCAACCCCGATGATGTAGTAATGGACGTTGACTTTGATGGAAGTGGGAATGATGATCTAATCTTTGAAACCTCTGATCCAATGCTTCTCACTGAAGAAGTACCCGCAGAAGAAATTCCCAATAAAATGGCTGCTGTGCCGCAACCCATGTTGAAGAAGGCTGCCGCACCACCTCCACTTGCCCAAAAGCCACCTGCTACTGTTGCTCCGCCAGTAAAGAAGACTAATGCAGCTCCCCAAGATTCTGTTTCCATGTCTCCACCTGCGTCAAAGAAGAAAGACGCCACTAAAGCTCCACCTGCAGTAACCACCAAGGGGGGCAACAACAAGAGGAAGGCCACTACAGCTGCATCTGCATCATCATCAAGTACTACTACCACAAGCAAAAAGAGCCGTAGGAAGGGAATTACCATCAACAAGAAGAAAGATTGTGTTGTCATCGACACCCAAGTGTTGGCAACAGAATGTGAATCAGGCAGATATCCAACCATTAACCGTTATTATGGATTACACGAAGCCCAGTGTACGATATGCAAGAAAGATGATGATGATGGTACACCATTGATCCATTGTGACTTTTGTAAGAATTCTTGTCATCAGCTTTGTATTGACAAACGCATGTTGCTGAAGGATCCTCAAGTTATCATTCGTGAGAATGAGCCCGATGACACACCCATGTGTAACGAGTGTATCTCCACCTGTCTCTTTCGACGATGGAGGGCTGAAAGTCGTCGCATCACTAAGTGGCAACATGAATTGGCCAAGGCTGGTCTTGGGAATGTACCAGAAGCTGCTGGACTTACAGAGGAGGTGAATCTCAAGGGTGGGAAAGGGATGAATGATGTCCAATCGGAGGATGATGATTCCCCAACCTACAAGCCTTGTCCTGATGGAGGACCGGGGGGACTAATCTGTTGTTCATATTGCACTGCCTCATATTCAAGATTCCTTTCCAACACGGCAAAGGAAATGGAAGCACAGTCAGTATCAAGAGTTGGACAGGAAGTGAGCGAGATCCTTGAGCTATTGGCAGATGCAAAGCAACGATTACAGCGAGCATCAGATGTATCACAATCAAATGATGACAGACGTGGCCTTCTAGATACAAATCAAAGCGCTCATGGTGGTTTATCTATTGGCAGTTGATGATGCTGACGATCTTCTTCTAGATCTATTTAATTGTTTGGCTGTTTCTTTATTATGTATAGCTATGTTTGGATAATGTTAACGTGAAACCTACTATGTACATTACATAATATATACTATCAACAAGAATCAACTCTCTGTGAGCAGTTTCTTAATACCATTCAAGTGTGCCAATCCTAGCACTGCAACCACAACCTTGCCCTCTTCTTGACGTCCAACTACACTATCTGGTGCATATATAGCACCACTAGCCAAATCAAGTGAACTTTCTTCCTGAAATAAGTTATCAAACCAACCACTACTTCGTTTCTTCTCATAGTTTCGGCATTGTTGAAGTATATTCTCCGCCAAGACAATGTTACGATCCGCAAGCAGTTCTTTCAAGAAGATTCTTGCAAAGATGACAGTCTCTAATGCTGAAAACAAAAGACTCTCGAGTAGATCCGTTGTACTTAGTTCATCCAGACCGGCAGCATCGGCATCACTTCCACTCAAGAGGATAAGAGCTCCAATGGCAAACACGTATGCAGGGGACTTCACCAAATAGGAAAGTGGGTATTTGATAAAGCTGACGGGCGATGAACCTAACAACTTTGGATCAAAGAAGGCTCCAGCACCCAAATACTCCTCTCCTAGGGGCACAGCCTCTTTCCGAGCCGATGAAATACTTTTTATTAATCTTTCCCATCCACCATTCCATGGTTGAATCAGATCCAGTACTGCTTCTTTTGCACCATTCTTCAACTCTGATACCGTTATGTTAATATCCTGATCTCCTAACACTACCGGAACTCCATATTCAATCCCAAGGTCGTGTGCTGCTTTCATTTCTGATTGAAGAGCCTTCTTTACAAGCTCAGAATCAAGTGTTGCATTCCACCGCTTATCACAGGATTCAATGACGATGGAGCCTAATTTATCTTCCTTTTCAAGTTCATTAATAGCATCTACTGCTAATTGTATCGATGCTGGGTTGTAATGCACTACGATATAATAAAAGTTACAATGACATAAGTTAGTACAAATATAATAAGTAAAGTAATAGTAAACACAGACATATGCTATGATAAGGTATAGATACCGACATAACCAGACATGTGAACTTACTAGCACCTACTAACTTAACAGGTACACCAGTCGTTGGTTCAATAAAGTCTAATACTTGTGATTGCAACGAAGAAGAAGAATGTCTTTGGTTATTGTTGGGAAGGTGCACATAATTTGTTGTTGAGAATGTGTGACATAATGGTGATTGTATGGCAAAGCCAAGACCGATGATGAAAAATGATCGAACCATGACGAATTATATATATTTACTGATAGCAATATAAATATCCCTACTCTTTTTCTTATCTTCCAAATTTTGGAAGCTATGGTACAAAGCTACGAGGATTTCTACGTAGGCTTATCTTCCAAGTTATCTTCCAAATTTTGAACGGTAGTCACCCAATAAAGATTTTGGCATTGGTAAGAAACCTATAGGGAAATTATTTCTCGTCGCCTAAATTTTACCTACGATAGTGTTTTAGAAAGCTGACGTTAAGGCGATTACAATTATATGTTTGAATATATATTTAACCATTTACTTCAGGAATTGAAAATTTTGTATGTAGTTTGTATGGGGAAGTTAGCTTCCACTCTCTTCCAAAAACTGGTTATGAGCACACTAGTGCCGGATTAGCTAGCTTCCAAATTTGGAAGATAAAAAAAGAGTAGGGATATAGGCCGACTAAACTTTGTCATTGGTAAGCAGAACCGCCGACCGCCAGTGGAAGTTGAAATAAGAACTTGTGCCCAATGGTAAGTACACTGTGGGAAAAGATACGATATTTAGTTAAGCACAATACGGCTCAAATCGCAACTTCATACTTCATGCCAAGAAGTTGTTTAGTGCTACATCTTGCGAGGTGACGTCCCCAACAAGAGTATATATTATTGCATTGGAAGGGAGGTGGCATCTTATAACTAATTGCAAATGGTAAGTGCAGAGGCCGCCGGTGGCGCACTTCTTTAGTGGATACCCGCCTTTGCTCTACAAGAATTTGTTTTTACATCTCAATCTCAGTATCTCTCATGCACCACTTCACCACGCACAGGGTAACGATCCATCAAAGCCATCCAGTAGCCGAATGGCAACCTCAGCCATTGCTCATATAATGAGAATAACGAAATCAGAACTACTTGAACTGCGTGATAAGTGTATCTCGTTATCAGAGGAGGATACTGACGGTCAATATCAAATGAAAAAATCTGCCTTTGTCTTTTCAATGAAAGAAATGAATGTGGCAGATGAACCTGATTATCAGATATTGGAAAAGTTATTTATAATGTGGGATAAAGATAACAAAGATTTGGTTGATACGGTGAGTAGTATATAATGTCTATGAGTCTTGAGTTATAAGGCTTCACTATTCCATGATTCTCGGCAGAGAGGTTTCTGGTCATATGTTTGAGGATAAGATACATCTCACTTATCTTATATATACACCCAAAGCTTCAATTCTTTGCTGGAATAGCACCATTGGCATCAGTACTGGATGTAGAAACAAAGTTGCAGTTTGCTCTAACAGTATATGACTACAAAAAGACTGGAAGGATTAATCATGAAGGAGTAGTTAAAGTTTTATCGGCCATCAATACAAACGCCTCATACTTGGGAGATGCTACTATATCTACAAAACAAATTAACCAAATCGTTGATGATATGTTTGCTTCATCGATTGTAGACGATATTGGTACAATTACTTATGAGGACAAGATTAAGAAGTTAGCGAATCATCCTTTGATCTGTGAATTTACATCAAACAGTGGACAGTTGAATTATGGACTAATGGAAACTGGTAGTGAAGAGAATGGCACTGCAAATCAAGTACTTCAAGTCTGTACTAATCAAGTATCACAGGTATGCGGTTTAACATCTCCTCTTTCGTGTCATTAGAGGGTGGATTTCAATATGTTAATGAAGAGAGGTTAAAGTTTTTGAGTGTATACATTGCACATATCAACCAATGTATGTTTGATGTATAGGTAGGAATATATTATATAAGAGAATCTGTTACAGTGTAGAAATTCTATGATCTTATGTTATTAGATCTGCAATAGCTCAGTCATCACATTCCATAAGCTGCAGGACGAATATCTTTCTCCAGTCTTGTCCATATTGCAATGCCTCCCGTACCTCCTCTTGCAATCAACGACTTGTCACTTGCACCAATCATTGTAAATGTAGGCATTCTAGATTTGTCAGCAGTGTAATCCTCTGGAGTTTTGCCCAAACCCATCCCACTGCCGATAAACTCAGGAGGCTTTACTTTGTTTGAGAATATGTACATGTTTTCTATACCAATACCCATTTGTCGTCTCTTGGTTTTGAAGTAGTGTGGCCCTAATAATGATAGTATTATCGTTTCTTCATTCAACCCTACTCCATTACCGAAGTTATGTTCGTCTATCATTGCAAAGGCGAATATTGGAACGTTTTTAAACGTATTAGAAGGTCCACCTGTGGCTAGTTGTAACTTCCATGAACCATGTGCTCTATTCCATAATTCACTTTTTGCTTCATCAGTAGGATATAGCTTGAATGCTTTCTTATCTATATATCTAACACTATCATATAAATCCTCTGATGGTTGACCAGACACAGAGCATTTATCGATTATTTTAAAACACTCTGCATATCTTGTATCTTCTTCTAGGATAGATGATGGTGATGCCGATTGTGTAGTTTGTTGTTGAAATAGTTTAGTCGGAGGTGTTTGTTGTTGTATACCGACAAATGCATAAGATATGCTCAAAGACGAGGCTGCCAATGATAAAAAGAGGTATATACGACGTCGACAATGTACTAGCGCTGACATGATAATTCGAGCAATGACTAATTAGTAAAAGACTTTTGCTGTAAATTGAAAATGATATCGACAAATGCAGATGTGCTCAAGGATGCAATTGCCAATATTAAAAAGAGGAGGCTTATACAGCGGTGCAATGTACTAGCAGATTAAGTCATAAGAGATGAACCCCTCCCCCAGCATTGACACAAGACAGCACAAAAAAAATGACAATCGCCAAGTCAGAAGATTCGTAAGGTGCAAAAACATACTTCTATAGTATATGTTTGGCACTTTAATATTTGTCACTCAATCTATCTTAATCACCAAGTAGACATATCAGGGGATACTGTGCAATAAATGCAATTATTTATGTACTCAATGTCTTATTTACACACTAGATTTGCACTCACCACATCATGCCTGCCGGCTTTTTTTTACTCGACACATCGGCATTTTGCATTTCAATGCTCCCATAATATTCCTACACAAGTCCTCGTCCTAGCAACATACTTCAATACTTTCATATTATACTAATAATATCAATAATGAGATCTGTAACAATTGCCACCGTCGCTACAACATTGGCCGTAGCCTCTGCATTTCAATCAACACCATTATCATCTTCACCACAATTTGCAACAACAACTGCTCTTAATGGTTACATCCCATCTGGCTTTACTAAAGAATCATGGGCAAAGTTCCAAGCCAAGGAGGCAGATAAGAAGAAGAAACAAAACTTGGGACGTATGGGACCACGAGGATATCAATCACGATCATTTCAATCATTCCAGGAAGCATTAGAGCGAGGAGAGACAACTCATTTATTACCCGTCGAGAATGCCAAAGCTCGTCTTGCAAGTGGTGAACTTAAACCAGAGGATATCCCATATATGCAACGAGGTGGATCATGGGATAATTCTGATCTTAAGGGTGCCAAGAAGGTTAGTTGGTTGAAGTCTGATAAGGAATATGCCGATGGAGGTTTCAAGAAGTCACAGAGTATCTCGATATTTGGAGAAGGAGCTGGTTTAGATTGGACTGGTAAGCGTGATAAGAGCGGACCTAGTGGACCTGTATCTGGTGTTAAGCTTGGTAAGAGTTACAAGGCACCGACTGTTGCACAACTAAAGGGTAAGAATGCATCGGAGGCGCCTCCAAAGAAGAAGTTATTTGGTTTGTTCTAAGTTGGTGGACATGTCTCATGTCCATTGTCTACACAGTACACGGTTTTAGTAGAAGTTTTTGTTAATAATCAATATAATTGTACATTTTAAAAGAATGTTTTGTGTCTGTGATCTAGTTCTAGAGGAGATATAGTGTCGAACTAGTAGTTCTAGTGAGGAGTTATGTGTTGATCTAGTTATAGAGGAGATGTAGTGCATCTTTAGACTGCCTAAATCTACTTCAGTCGAGAGTCTTTATGAAATAGAGTGACTTGATTCATTACTCTCTAGGTTTCATAAGCCGCCAAACACTCATCTTGATTATTCAACTGCGTTGGTGAGGACTTCGGACAAACTATTCTTCCTGCATCATTGCCCAGTTTGATTGCTTCCTTTATCATCTCCATCGAGACGTATACGAAACATCCTTTCGAATCAACAACACCTATGATTCCATGCTGTTTATTAATATATTCCAACTGATGTAAACATTCTTGTTCTGATATATCAAACTCATCTGCAAGTGAAGATATTGATATAGATCCATCTTGCTTTAACCTTTCTATAAACTCGTGTATTGTCATTTTCGGTATCTGATTTGCAACTGATATCATTTCATCTTCATTTGATATATTCATCTGTTTTATATTCTTCACTATATATTCTCTGAACATATATTCTGATAATGCATCATTCACATTAGCTCTTTGTGGAAATACATCATCGACAGATAATACTTTTGATTCCTCTGACAAACCTTTATCAGTTGACTTCTTGATAGATTTAGATTGATTCTTTTCTCTCCATTTTCTAGCTTCTTCAGCTGACACCTTGCGTTCCTCACGTTCTTTCTTCTTGGCAGCCTTTTGTCGCTCTTTTCTACTAAGATTGTTGTTATTAACTTGCTGTATATTATCTTGATTCTGATTCTCATCTTCTTCCCCATCCTCTCTATTGTCATTGTTGTTAACCTGAACAGGTTGAGCTACCCGACGGGCATTCTTCATTCGGTACTTGGCCCTAGCTCTTCTCTGTGCTCTATTTAATGTTGCGACATCACTATCATTTAATATCTCCCCATAATCTCTTTCTTCATTGTCATCTTGATCAGTCGGTTGATCTGTAAGACGTCGTAGTATATAGAATAATACCAATCCGAGTATACCAAAACCAATTGTAGATAGAAGCAATATAGATTTGTTGGATATGGCTATACCGGAGATTGAATTGATGTACTCGCTCTCTCCATCATTGTTATTGTTCGAGAAGGACATTGTTAGTTTGTGTGATGATGTTTAGTTTATCAGTAAAAGTTGATGTATCCAAACAGCCGCCGTCTATAAAATAGGTATTAAATATTGATTTGCATTGATTTGCCATAGCATTCGAGGAGGTCGATGGATTATTGAGGCATTGGAGATATCAGCTGATAACCCACTTCAGCCTTCACTCAATGAATCAAAAGGATACCGTGTATCTTCATTTTTTTTTGCAAAAGCATTGGCGGCAAATCTATATCGCTACTCGACAACACAAAGCTTTGCCAATAGCCCCCCCCCCCCCCGACCACAGCATACCGATATAATGTCGGAAGCAGCAGAGGTTGACGATAAGCCAAATTGGCTTCAAAGTAACGCAGAGGAAGGATATGGAACACAAAGTAAGTATCTATAATCTTTTCCCCATTTCAATTTCTGTGCAGTGCATACAAAAGTGTTCATGAACCTAGTCTCTGAGACTTATACTATGCCATACTCATATATCCCACCTTCTCCCCCTACATGCACAGCAAATGAAGACTTCTCTTCCAACCCTTCACAAGAACGGGGAGGACCAACACCAACACTACTAAAGGCACAATCAATATCAACAATCCTATCACTAATCCTATCACCATTTGCAATTATTCTTGTTAGTGTATGGGTTCATGAATTAGGTGGAGTTAGTTGGTCTGATGGCAAATCTAAAACTAATTTCAATTGGCATCCGGTCATGATGATAACAGCATATGCCTTGATGAATGTAGGAAGTTTAATCTTTAGAGTAACAAATACATCATCATATCAAGCATCAATACAACCAGCTGGAAGTACTACAGTAACTTCTCCAAATCCTAAAAAGCGAGGAATTGCAAAAGCAACACATGCTGGAATATGGTCATCTTCATTTGTTTTAGGTATAATCGGGATTATTGCAGTGTTTAAATCACACAATGATGAACTTTCGGGATATATTGCAAATCTTTACTCACTTCATAGTTGGGTGGGAGTGTTTGTATTGGCATTATACACACTCCAGTTTTTGTATGGATTGGTAGTATTTGGTTTTGGCATTGGAAGAAATGGAAGATTGGGTAGTTCAACAATGATGACACTACATAAGTATTCAGGTGCATGGATCAATCTATTAGTAATGACAACTATTCTATTGGGAATTCAGGAAAGTCCGCGTTTGTATTGTATCATCTTATGAAAATTCATGTGTTCAATATGAAGTCTCGTTGATTTAGTGACTTTATTTGAACTTGCATACATTTGATTGCCTTTACAAACCACATGCACTAACAAAAGTTATTATCGTCTCTCTTCATCATCATAAACTGTGAAACGCGCATCTTCCAGGAAAAGGAAGGATTTATTAATTGTGCCTATAATGTCGATGAGGCGGATCTCATGCCAATTAAGAATTATCATTTGATCCCATACTCTTGTAAGTTGAGCCATGGACTTGGACTGGTCATACTATCAATGGGCATGTTTACAAGTTTTAGTCTAGCTCAGTTTCCTAGATTGTAAGTAGCACAGGAGTGATTAGATGTAGTAGAGTAGTGTTAGTAGATAAAATGAAATATAGAAGAATAGCTTAACTTAAGGATTACAATCGGCTATCCATGTTCCATGAAAGTCTAAAGGCGCAACATTGCCAGTAGGTACTTCAGCTATTACTGTCATATCCGTTCCATCCAATACAAGAAGTTTAGTCTCTTGTTCGTGTCCAAAGTATGCTTGTGACAACAACACACCATCATCTTCTTTTTTGCCATTGGGATCAGGAACAAATATCGGTTCAGAGAGGTATACGGAATCTTGTTGATAATAGGAATCAATCTTGTTCTTCTCCAAATCAAACTTGAATAGTCCCCAATTGTCGTAGTCCAAATGGCCAAGAGCAAATGCTCCAAAGGCATATACATACCGAGGATGGGCCTGCAAAACATTCGACTCATTAGATGATGGTACCTCACCATTGAATGTTCTAGAATATCTCGTCACTGGTAATTCAAACCCCTGGTTGATTTCGTCATTCCATTCTACTTTCACACTCTGATCCTTGATGTTGCAAATGATATCACAGAATTTCCCACCCTTATGGAGTTTATTTCTCATATGTCTACCTTTTCGACACTTCTCTAATCTCATAAACTGGTGCTCACCTGTCAGTTGTTCAGGGGTTTTATATGCACATAGTCTTAATGACACTACTGTATCGCCATCTTCCATTATCTCTGCTTGGCTAATCATATGGTAGAAGTAGACTTTCTCATCAATTGACTTATCTAAAACAACCTTTCCAGTTGCCAACTCAATTAGAATAACACGAGTATAATCAACATGATCCATTGATCTTAAGAATCCTAATTCAATCTGCTTGTCGGGTGCCGGAGTCAATCGTAAGGGTTGCAATACTATCATTGCATAGTTTTTCGACAGTCCAAATGAGTGTGTATATGGTATGCCATCTTGTGATTTAATGCTTGTTACTACTGTTCGTTTTCCCTCACTAGTTTCCTTTACTAAGTTTACGCATATACCGTTTAGTCCAAGTTCTACGGCAACATTGTATGAATCGACAGATGTATCATCTTTGTTCTTGTTTTGTGAATATAATGGATGTGCAGTAATTAACAACTCATATCCTTTCGATTTTGAAGCAAATACGTTCATAGTTGACGAAGATAGAGTATCCATTGTATTAATATCGATTAAAGTACGAGGTGGAGCATCTGTTATTGCAGTAATCCTCTTCTTTGTTGTATCCTGATGTGGTGTGAAATCCCATATATTGACTGGTGTATTATCAAAATTCACGACAGTATCATACAAAACTTGAGCTGTATGACTTATCCCGCCTTTTGGTATTTCATTTGCATCCAATACAGGCCCAGTGCCAATTCCTGCAGGTAATGATTGTTTATTCTTTTTCACATATTCATTATACCATTTACCTTGAAGAAATCTAGCCTGATGCTCAACCTCTTGGTCATTTATTCTATATGAATGTATCTTGGCAAGACCATCAAAGATGTGCGAGTATGATTCTTCTTCACCCGACCAGATGCCACCGCCATTTCTTATTAAAGTTCCCTTTACATATGACGGTATGATGCCTTCTACTTGACACTTCTTCCATTCTGTGATTTCATTCGGTGCATCTGCAATCCAGTCAGCAAAGTTAACATTTGTTGTGGTTGTAGTAGAGAATGCATTTACTTGCTTGCAAAGTAAAGCCGCAATAGTAATAGCAGCTGCCCTCTTCATCTTCTTAAATACCGATGTTTTCAATCGTATATATCGTCAGCATTAGTACTTCTCTCATAAAAGGATACCGCAACTCGGTAATGCTTTGTGAACCAACACCATGTAAATTATTCTGATCTAATCTGTAATTATACCGGAAATACCCTCACCATGTACTCAGGTAACAGAGAAAATCCTTGAATATATCATTGGATTGATTTAAGTGTATAAAGCTACCTCGCTCTGTAGAATATCCTTTATGAGATATAGAGTAGAAATCATGTGCGGCCTGCCTAGAGAGACTACTACGCTCTTCATTCTCGGTTGTTGCTATGCTCTATTGTCTGTTATGAATTGGTAGGTATGAATTGACTGTGCTGGATATACAAATATAACACACGGATATATCATGGTTCAGTTATTGACGAAGAGACTGGTCTGACGGGACAACAAAGTAGCCAAACAACCAATCGACAAGCAAGCAACTCAAGTAATCAATTCTCAATACAAAGTAGTACTAACATTAGTAGCTTGTGTAAATGTAGAAAAGGTAGACATA
>Ga0214479_100037_pt1 | contig 73975 bp, 60 predicted proteins | sample M1_20Mar14CPVII9_5_FD_165054 | JGI IMG/M metagenome (GOLD analysis project Ga0214479, IMG submission 165054) | Marine eukaryotic communities from Monterey Bay, California, United States - M1_20Mar14CPVII9sort6BwellE14 | ecosystem: Environmental > Aquatic > Marine > Unclassified | place: USA... | reverse complement strand
AGCAAGCCTACATCTCCGATGTGCCACTTGATGGCCAAACGCTGCCTGAAAGTTGGCAGAAATCGGAAATCTGAGGCAAGAAAACTGACCCCATGTGGCTGTAAAAGTATGGTGGAGGGCCTTAGAAATATGCTGAATGTGTTCATCAACTTGTTATGTACCTATATAATGCTAATCAACTACTATTCTAGCAAGCCTACATCTCTGAGGTGCCACTTGATGGCCAAACGCTGCCTGAAAGTTGGCAGAAATCTGAAATCTGAGGCAAGAAAACTGACCCCATGTGGCTGTAAAAGTATGGTGGAGGGCCTTAGAAATATGCTGAATGTGCTCATCAACTTGTTATGTACCTATATAATGCCAAACAAGCAGTATTATAGCAAGCCTACATCTCCGATGTGCCACTTGATGGCCAAACGCTGCCTGAAAGTTGGCAGAAATCGGAAATCTGAGGCAAGAAAACTGACCCCATGTGGCTGTAAAAGTATGGTGGAGGGCCTTAGAATTATGCTGAATGTGTTCATCAACTTGTTATGTACCTATACAATGCCAAACAAGCAGTATAATAGCAAGCCTACATCTCTGAGGTGCCACTTGATGGCCAAATGCTGTTTTGATATACTCCAAAGAATGATACCAACAACTCTCTTCAATGAGACATATTGACGCTGCAGGCATGCCGATGAATATCGTGTGTCGATTGCCATCCACAATCGGTAAAATCAATTCACACCCCCGACCGAGTACATACATACTTAGCACCACCACTAAACCTTATATTACCTATTAAGCCCTTGTATCTCTTATAATATAAGCACCTACATACTTAAGAAACTGACATACCTACATAGACATTTCTAACCTTTCCGCCTTGGCAGCCCTCGCATGATATAAAATTCTAACATCCATAAATCTCTTCACAAAGTCACTAACATTACCACCCTCACCCGACTCCACCCACTCTTCTGCCATCTCTTCTGATTCACGATATGCATCCTTCTTTGCTTTATTTAATTCCTTAATAGCTTCTTGCTTATCAGGTGGATGTGTTAGTTCAAGTCGTTCAGCATCCAACTTTTTGTATTGTTCAATCTTTATATCTAATTCTTGTTGCAATGTTTCAACTTCTGTACATACTTCTTTTACAATCTCTTCATGATCAAGTAGATTTGATTTAGCAACATCAACATTTGATGCTTCTATTGATTGTTTCAATTCTCTCAATGTCTTGACAGCTGCTGTATTTTCAATAAACTTTTCCAGGACTTTCTCATCATCCACAACTTGTTTCACTTCCGACAAAGACATTTTATCAATTTCAGGAAATGATGATGGAATGGGTGGTATTAATGTATTCACTTCGTCATTTGCAACTTGCTCATAATTTGGTGGTGGTTTGTCGTGTTGTACTACTTTTTTTGCCACAACTGGTGCATTTTGTTGATAACATGCTGTTCCAGAAGTACTATGCATTGAATCATGACTCGGTGGTGGTGGTTGTTGAAATCCACCCGATGCTGATGCTGGAAATGCAGACTTGTTGTGACTTGATGTTGATTGAGCTTGTCTACTATTACTACTATTGTTGCTTGAAGTACTACCAGATAAACTTTGTTGCAATCGTCGTAAATTAACATCCGTAATTTCCATAACTTGCGGTGGAGTTAACTGAAAATGATGTATAACTGCATACACAGCATCGCCCAACTTTAACTTTGATGTTTTCCATTGTTGATCACTTGCTATTGGTGGATAGCCGATTACCTATTTATTGTGTTAATGTTATTGGAAAAAGAGGAAAGTGCATAAGATGTGTATCTACAACATAATCATTTCAACTCTACACAAAACAAAACGAACAATACACGAGATCATTCTATCTCCTCTTACCTTCATCCGTATATCTAACCAATTATGCGATGCTCTAACACCATGTAATGTCATGGATGGTGCACGATTGTTATCGATAGGTAGATATACTCGTAGAATTAATGCAAACCCATTCGTTGTTTGAAATACCGTATCATATGTTGTCCCATCTTTAATATATTTATCATCGAGAACATAAGTATTAAGTATTGATAACAAAAGAAAAGTCGAGGTAAGTTGTAGATAGACATACATACATACATTATACAAACACATAACGTATTGCAACACAAGGAAATTTTTGCATCAAAACTTACTGCTTGATGATACCTTTCTTGTGCTCGGCTTCAGCACATGATGATTCAAGTATGATTGAAGATGTACATTTCTACTAATTGAAGGAGCAGCAGCCGGTGCCGGCGCAGGATGTTTCTGCCAGAAGGCCATGATTTAGTAGTAGTAATTTGTCGACATATTTTTGGGATATACCGGGTTCCGTAGAATTATGTGCGTCTACGTCTTGACCTCAAAAACTTATGATTTATGATATTTTGTTTGACATAGGAGATAGTTTAGTACTGTTATTAGCGCTTTATACATTGTGGTTAGTTGCAAACAGTGTAGAAGTATAGTATGATGTCTCTACTGCGCCAGTGTCGATTATCATCGAAGTTGCAAATACAGATAGGTAGAAATTATGCAACAACTTCGTATCATATCTTTAAAACATCAACATCATCACCATTCATTCTGAGGAATAGTCATGTCTCTCGTTCATCAAGCATTAGTATATTATATAACAACATCTCGTTTGACATAAGATGTGCACAGCAGATAACAACACAGAGAAGCAATTCATCATATACAAAACATCATCTACCATTCCGCGACTGTCGAAGATTAGACGAGGCAGTAAAGATGATGTATGATTATCTACCGAATGCAAATGATCGTAACCTATCTGCATTCTGGAGTGCCGTGCCTCGTCTACTCGGCAGTGAAAGAAACATTGAACAAATGAATCATCAACTCGATCATATATTAGACCATACCTTGGAAGAGATACATTCATTCGGTTATCGAGATTTAGCACAAACGGCACTTGCTTTTGCAAAGATTATCAAAAGTGTTGGTATGAGAGTTCCTCCGCCTGGTACACCACATCGGTTAATGTATGATAGATTTATTGATATAAATGGAAGAAAGAAGGAGTTGATTTTCAATGCAGTTGCATCTCGATCAATGGAAATATTAGATCAATTTGATGAGCGACATTTATCTAATTTAATATATGCCAATGGAATAGTACGTCATTTCAAGACCGAGGATGGTAGTGAAATATTCGATATACTAGCATTACAAGCAGCCAAGCTACACAACTTTAATGGGCAAGATCTTTCTAATATGCTTTGGGCGTATGCACACGTGAAGGTACCAAACTCAGCACTCTTTCAGGAAGCTGGTGATTCAATTGTTGCAATGAATAACTTGCATAACTTCAATTCACAAGAAGTGGCTAATATCATATGGTCGTATGCTACTCTGAATGAACATCATCCACAACTATTTGAGAAAGTGGCAGATCATATACTTCAATTACCCGGCTTAGGCAAGTTCAAGCCCCAAGAATTAGCCAACTTGGTATGGGCGTACTCTACCGCAAATGAGAGCAACCATCAACTATACATGAGAATTGCAGACTTTATTGTTACACTCAACAACTTGGACAGATTCAAGCCACAAGAATTGTCGAATATACTTTTGGCATATGTAAAAACAGGAGAGGAGCATTCGGGTCTATTCCAGAAAGTTGCAAATCATATAGTCACACTCGATAGTTTAGACAGATTCAACGAGCAAGATATTTCCAATACTGTTTGGGCATTTGCAAAAGCAGGAGAGTCACATCCGTTAATGTTCGAAAAACTGGCTGATCATATCATTACACTCAACAAATCAGGTCGGTTCAACGACGAACAAGGATTCTCCAATGCAGTCTGGGCTTATGCAACAAATGGTTATCATCTTGATATGCCAAGTTTATTCTCATCACTAGTAACATCAGCCAAGGCAAACTTAGATGAATACACAGCTCAAGGTTTGGCAAATGCTGCTTGGGCATATTCAGTCGCAAATGTTGATGCACCATCTGTATTCAATAATGACTTCATCAATGCTTGTTTGAGCAAGGAAGGTGAATTCACAGTGGAAGAGTTAACTCAGCTTCACCAGTGGCAGTTGTGGCAAGACGAGATCAAGTCAGATGTTAGCTTGCCTTCATCACTTAAGAAGAGATGTTACGAAGCATTCATCTCACGAGTTCCAAGACAATCAAAGTTGCAAGATGATGTCGTATCCATCCTATCATCGATTGGTTTACAACCACAAGAAGAAGTACTATTGAAAAGTGGGTACAGGATAGATGCAGTAGTAGAAGTGGATGGAAAGCAAGTCGCCGTTGAGGTTGATGGACCTTCTCACTTCATTGGCAGAGAACTGACTGGTAGTACAATTCTTAAGCACAGGCAAGTTGCTAGTGTAGATGGAATGAAAGTTGTTTCTGTACCATATTGGGAATGGGACGAACGCAAGGAGGATAGCGACACGAAGGAACAATATCTACAGTCACTTTTGGACTTTTAAACCAACTAGGCTCTTCCTAAAATGCTAGCAATTAACAACATCGGTTACTTTATCTAACAATCCTACATATACTATACATAACACCCCTACCATTTACACACAATTGTCTAAGCAGACTTTGCAACAAAGCTATTACGCTTCTTGGTAGTTCGGCGACGCTTATGAACTTCAGCAGCAACTGTAGTAGGACTATCTGTGCTGCCGGTTACTCTTTCAGCGGTATCCTTATTGATTGCCTTGGTTGGGAAGAAGTAATGCATCATATCGTTACGGCATCGTAGTACATCTTCATCATCAAAACTGAAATCAATACCTCTCTTCATCAGCTCAATATCACCACAAGCAAGGTAGATTGAGATGCCCTCGATGCCAAGTTGGTCCTGAAGGGCAATTGACAGAGAAGCAAGTGCTATCGTTGAAGGAGGATACTTGATAGTGAAGCCACTCATCAATTCAGACCACCTTGTGAGCTTGTCAGCATAGCTCATAACAGAGAACTGATATCTCAACAATTCTTCTTCACGACCTTCATCATATTCACACGGGGGTGGAAGAATACAGAGAAAATCGTAAACAATTGCAATGGGAGGAGTGTGGACGATATTCCAATCCAGTGCCATCAATATGGTGGTTTCAACTTTGTCTTTGAACACTTGTCTTGTAAGACTGCCATAGTATTTCCCGAATTTGCGTATGACATCCCCGATTGGTGAATATGGCATTTCATTGACCTTGGTCACATTGGCCATCATTGATTTTACGGCAAGAAAGAGCGATGCTAATGCAATAGTTTGCAAATCATATTCAAGAAATGCAAGTTCTCTCATGACATATGCCGGTACAAAGGTGGAGAGGTACCGATCGAATATGCTGACGGCAGTACTGAAGACTGTGCTGTGAAGACCAAGCTCACCTGCACATTTGTGAAGCCAAGATATATTGTGCTTGCGTTCGTCCAGGATACCTTGTAATCTCTCTTGCCAATCACCATCAGTTGATGATGTGTATTGCAATGGATTGGTATAATCAGGGCACATATACCTTGTCCTTTCATTCTGCTTGAGCCACTGGAAACGTTCTTGCATATCTAAATAGAAAGATAGCTCATCGGTGCCGCAGTTTGTTGTCATCTTGTGTGTGTAGTGTGTGTTGATATGAGAGGATACCTCTAGTGATGTGAACGATTGGTCGACGATGGTTTGAGATATGGATGCACTGAATGACAAGCAAGTATGGATGGGTGATGAGTGTGTAATTATGATGTGTGGGTTATGCAGTTTAGCATCCGGCCACTTCATTGCCTCGTTGGGGTACAACAAAATCTATGTTTCTTATGCAATGTCAAAACTGCATAGAGGATTATGTCGCAAGTCTGATGACTTCTCCTCACCACTTCTCCGCCTCACTGTGCTAGCACAGAGTCAAACAGCACAGAGAGAGATAATGGCCTTCTCCTCCTTCTCTCGTCAATACTGCATAGCACAGAGAGATGCGTGGTACAAATGAAACATAACATAATCAGAGGAAGATCTCATAATTCATACTTTCAGCAACTACCTACATCACATCTCCACTCATCAAGCACAATAGACGACAACATGTTTACTCAAATCAACGATAGATCAAACAACCTCTCATCTAACCGTCTTGGTCTTCTCCTTAAAGCAGCCAACTATATGGATACGAGTACAACTACACCACTAATGAAGAAGAGAGGTATTCTATCTCATCCACCGCCTACACCGACAAAGCAACGTAGTGTACAAGTTACAAAGGTATCTTACACTGCCACTGGTCCTCCCAAGAAGCGTTTCAAGATTGATACAACAGTAGTTTGTAAACCATCGATTAACACTACCGACAAACATGAAATCAAGCTCCGTCGAATCAACAAGTTCAGTAAGTGTTCAGTGGGTAGCTCTCATCGTGTATGGGAATGTACAGATGAGATTGCAATGGCTGCTACTTCATCTCGTCGTTTCGAATCGTTAGCTGTCATTCAGGATACTGATGTGAAGCGACACAAACAGCAAAACAACAAGGAGTCATTCATCCTACATGATAAAGACGATGATGAGTACATTAATCCTGTTCATAGTCTCATTCGTCGTGATATCTGGGAAGGCTTTGTTGTTGACGCCATGAAGGATGCTGGCACTGTATCGTCAAAAGATACCCGTATGAAGACAGATGTAACAACAAACATTGGTCGAGTTGCTCGTTATAACGGCACTATTGGATTCCGATGTCGATTCTGTAAGCATGTTCCACTTAATCAACGTGCACCGAGGTCAGCCGTATATCCTCGATCTATTGAAAGGATCTATTCTGCACACCTTCGATTTCAGAGAGATCATATCGAGTGAGTATCCTACACTACTAGGCTGAAAAGTATGTTATGATTTACTGTTATTCACATGTCATCTAATGAATTGTTTTCTCTACTTATGTTCTATATCTGATTTGCAGGCAGTGTATCTTTATTCCAGACGAGATTAAAGAGGAATGTTTAAGTCTTAAGACTACTGGCAAGGGTATCGGAAGGAAGCAGTATTGGGTTAAAAGTGCTGCCAACAAAGGACTATGTAACGGAGAGAAGGGTATTATATTTGCCAGTGGTGTATGAAATATGTGTCCAATGTGTATGTGATCTCTGTTTGTTGTAAAGGAGGTGATCGTCTGAGCTACTAGTATCTCAGGATACCTCTCATCCGACTGTGTTATAAAGCAAGTATCAATTGATTCATTGTCGGTGGATGATTGTGATAGAAACTAATCTTAATTGTAAAGCCATTTAGTATTGATTAATTGTATGCTTAATAGAATATGTAGTCTGTCTAATGTGTTTGCGGTCTGTGCTGCAGAGTATAGGAATAGACAAACGGAGAGAAGTTTGATAATGATCACAATATACATACTATATCATATAGGTAGTAGAATAAGATGATGATATCAACAATAAGATACGTCTCTATATTTATAGATCTATATGAATATCAATCAAGAAGGATAGAATGTTCATATCAAATCAAAGGAGGGATATAGACTGGGACTATGAGGTATCCTCTCACATGATTCACATGCTAACTCTCTTTCTCTTCTTGCTTGATGATCGAATGATGAGATTCTCAATGCGTGAGACTCGGCTTGCAGTGGTACCTAAACGACTCTGGATAATATCCAAAGTATCAGTAGTTCCATCGATGGCTTGTTCGATCTTGGTAATCTGTTTTGTATTCGCATTGGTTTCTCCTTCAATAGCTGTGATACGATCATCGAGGTTCTTGACATGAGATACAAGCACGGCAAACTTCTTGATGAACAGTGCACAACTCTCAGAATGTCCTTCTTGCATACTCTTAAGAGTATCATTTTGCATACTAATCATTGTAGTACAATTGTCAATCATTCCAATGAGCAAGTTGAGAGCAGCCGTATCTCCTAATGATACTACTTGAGTAGTAGTCGCTACTTGAGTTTGAGGATACTGAATACGAAGAGGAGAAATGTTGGATGTAATGATAGTAGTATCATCGTCATTCTTTTGTGGTGAAGTAGTACTGTTTGCCATTCTGGCTAGCTTGGTGGGGCTTGGAGGTAGAGCTTGAGACTTTGGATAGACCATGTTGACGATGAATATGAGTAGTGTAGTATTGAGAGGATGAGGATGAGTAGAATCTGGAAGTGTTGATGTACGAAGAGGAGAGAAGTGATCGAGTATTATGAACAGAGTTAGCTTTTGTTATTCTCTATGCAGCATTGCTCTATGTTGTATTTCTCATTACAGAGGCCAATTGACGACGTGTTCTCAAACAATCAGATGTCTCTCAGTGACCAATCTCTATGCAGCTTTGATATCCTGCTCAGGCAACCAAGATACTACTTGAGAACTGTCTCACTGTCCTATGCTATGCAGTATTGATGAAACAAAACTATATCATAGAAGAAGAAGATGCAGTCAACTCTCATTTCATTCATCATCAAGTCTGAGTAACTAAGTGTGCAATCTATATCATATCTACTATATCAATATGAGAAAGCAATCTACTCAACTCGATTCTACTCTTGACGACGAGGGATACTCGTCCAACGACGAAGATACTTCTACTTTGAACACAACTGATGATGATATTCAATCATCACCATATCAGATACTCTTTGTCCTTCAAGTAAGAGAATCACTTCTGATGACGGCCATGGAAGTTATCGAGTCTGGGGATGTACAAGCTGCAGCCGCTTATGAACAAGTCTTGAATGAAGTCAATGAGTGGATTGGGATGTTTCGTATCAGACAGAGTACCAAAATAGCCGATCAACATATTGAGGAGGGAAGATGAAACACATCAAACTTAGCACACCTGATGATCGATAGAAACCACAGAATTGAGAATGATAATAGAGAAGATATTGTTAACATACATTAGCATGACTTAGTGGCCTTCCAATATTTATCCTCGACTAGAACAGAAAGATACCTCACAGTCCCTCTCAAGTCGGATGGGATGAGGAGATACTTCATGTGATATGTGTATGAAGTTTAGAGTAGTCTCTAATAGAGTTAATTGTAAAGCTGATCTTTATCGTCACTCATCAAATGAAGTATATCTCTAATCATATCACAGGTCTACGAATAATACATACAAGTAGACATACGATGTTCATATCTTAGAATCATAAAGAGTCTTTATCTTTTAAGTACATTACACATAGTAATATCAATAGATCAATGGATAGTCAATACAATAATACTACAACCAAAGATACTATACTGTTAGATGAACGGACGACTACTGCTACTCTGCCTCAGCCTACTTCTCTTCGATTGACGAGTATCTTCGATACATCTATTTCGATTTGCAATCTTCTTACGAACCTTCTCCTCGTTGAAACTTATAATCATGTCTTGTAGTTCCTTGATAAAGAGTTCACTAAGATGAGCTTCAATAGCATGTTCAATCAATCCTACTCCTTCCTCATCTTCGAATATGACGGATGACGGGGTACCTGCATTGTGTAGCATCCAGAGGATACTCCTCATGTTATGATCAACAATCATTGCAGTCTTTGCAGTTTGCTTGTCTTTATGATGATCCCAACCATCCTTCCAAGTACCTTTACAAAGTAGATGAATAGGATCGTTACCCTCGACATCTGTAGTGGTAACAGCCGAAGGATTCAATTCAATACAGAGTTTGACAAACTCTTTAGATGTTCCATGCGTGCAAGCGACATGAAGAGGATATCTCCCATTGCCATCGATTTGTGATAGCAAGATTGGGAATCGATTAGCAAGTTGTATTAGCGAATGTGTATCGGTACCGAGTTCTATGGCTTCATGGAGGATGCAGTTGGTATTGAATTGACTTGCAACATCTAATGCTAATGTCAAAGAAGTAGGTTCCTTCTCGCCATTCAAAGTCAAGAGTGCTCTCCAAGCATGACGTTTCATATTTGTTTCATAATCATCCAACGTTTCCCAGTCAGCTTCAATGTTTGATATGCAATTGTTTACAGCAATGGTAGACTTTGACTCGGAGGAAGAATGCCGGCATGCTTCGAGGATAGCATTAAGCTTCTTATCTGCCGAGGACAAGGTATCCCAATCATGTATCTCGTGGCGTTTATCATTTGAATGTGAGTGAATAGAGATCTTCTTAAAGAAGTGTCGCCGAAGAAGATAGCAGCAAGAGTTCATCATTGGTTGTGGTTGTTGTAAGTAATGTATGGTATTGATTTATGATAAATGAGAGTATATTGCAGGCAAATAGAGGCCTCGAGTATCTTTTGTGATGCGACACCTCTGTGATTTGTTGGAATATGTCTCTGTGCAGTTTGGTTGTTGTTCCACATTCTTGCATTGCATAGCATAAGATGTGAAACTGCATAGCATAGACGATGAAGTATTCTACTCATAATTCCATAATCCAACAAACAACCTCAATCTACAATCATTAATTCATTCAACATGTTCTCCTACTTCCTCCTCATCGTTGGTATCCTTGCTCTTGTACTCAATCAATCGAATGCATTCACTCTTTCATCGTCGTCTACACCTGTTACTTATCATCAATCATATAAATACATTGCAAGTCGTCCGTCAAGTATACAATCTTCTTCTTCTACTCGATTGGGTATGGCACCGACCTCAACATCATGCACATCGTCATCATCAGTCTCACGTCGTGGCTTCTTTGAGAGTGTTGCGGTATCCTGTAGTTCACTCGTACAACAGAGTCTTGTGGTTGATATGACGGCTGATCAAGTTAAAGATGAAGGTATTCATGACATGTTAGAGCTATTAGTTGGTGATTCTGACGATGATAGAGAGTTCTCGTCGTGCCTATCTGATGCTCTTTCTGAAGTGAATCATAATATTGGAGAAGAAGAAGTTACAAGGTATCTCCCTATGGCCGAGCAGCTCGTAGAACAGTGTATCTCAAGACGTCATGGTATGCATAGATGATCAACGACCAACAAGTACTAACCCTTATAAGTACATGTCGTGCTCTTGAGTAGAGATCTAACATACTATTAATACCAAGTTTAAAAGTATCGCTTACTCAGACTTGTATCTTCTCTCAACTCTATTATATCCTATATTTGATCACTTGTACGTGAAGAACTTGTCAGCTAAAGTTAAGATAAACAACAACAAAACATATTAGTTTAGACAGCACTGCTGTTCGCATTCATTCATCTCATTCATCTACCATGACACTTCGATCATCTGATTTCTATACAACTGTATCAACCGTCCACTTACTTTGCTCTACTTATACTTTTCTACTATCAACTAATCCCATCTCTTCTCACGAAGTACTAGAATGATTAAAAGAGATACAGAAAGTAAGTATCAGTAAGATGATGGGGAAATAGAGACGATAACAGTATCTCACCTTGAGCTGCTTTCTTCCGAGTATCCTCTTCACTCATTTCATACCAAAGATTGTCATTATCTCTCTTCTCCAAGAAACGTCCACCATATGATCTAACTCTCTCTACAAGCTCAAGTGAGTATAGATACTTCTTCTCTGACGTTCCATAATTTCCATCCTGATAGTCGTCTCGTAACTTTCGTGCCTCGTCTCTCAGCTTCATATTTCCCTCGTGACTGTTTGTTGTTCGACCTCTGCCACGAAGGATATCGTTTGCAGTGGGTGATTGGATACCTTTGTTTGATAAATTCTTCGTGTCTGTAGTATGTTTAGCCTTCCTCTTCTTATACTGCTTGAGTGCTTGACGTTGCAACGCTGAAATCTTATGCTTGGGCTTACGACGTTGTGCTCGTCTATTGGAAAACAATGCAACCTTGTCAATACAAACTTTCATATCATCTTCTTGCGACTTACTTCTTCTCTTGGCAAGTAATGCAGCTTTGTCGATACAAACCTTCATACCTTGTGGTTGTTTATCAACTAAAGGTGAAGACTTTGTTGGAGTAGAAGGAAGAAGAGGAGGTAGACTGCCGATGTCACTACTTAGAAGATCCTCTTCACAATCACGAGGATACTCGAGCTCGTCTGTTGCAAGATACCAAGTAGTTGACGTCTCCTTGTTGGATGTAACTGACTTGATTGGGGATATTGATAATAGCTTATCGGTTGTTAGAGCTGAGTTGTAAATGGAATCAATGCTTAAACCTGCATTGGTAAAGTAGTCTAGCTGGGCATTTACATCACCCCACTCGTTGCGGTTTGTGCTCATCGTCATGTTGATTGTGATTATGTTTTGATAGTTGTATTTGTATGGTATGATGTTATATGGCGACTTTATGATGATCTTCTGCTATGTAATATATCTCTATGCACTTTATATTATAGCCTGTTGAGACAGGACGTATGTAGTCTTTCATATCCAGAGTGGTCATCCTTCTATGCAGCTTCTCACGAGTATCTTCTCAACACGCAAGAGTCAAATCAAAAGTCAATAGTGCATAGACTAATATTGCATAGACAACATACTGCATAGCATAGCAAATACATATGCACATAAATCAGATCATCGATTCATATCCATATCATACCTTTCTACTCTCAACATACATCAGCCAGCAACATCCAAACACAAACATGCTTTCACACTTCCTCTTCTCCGTCGGTATCTTCATGATTGTACTAGCTTCTTCATCTCAAGTACTCGTCGATGCCTTTACTCTCTCACCAACTACCATCTCGTCTCGACTTAGACCTACAAGTATGTCGAGCCATGTATCTACCACTGGTACCATCATCGAAATGATAGCAGTATGTAATATGATAGAGAGTCCTACTCTTGTGAAAGAAGATACTCCCGTCCTCGTCACATCGTCGACAACTATCCAAGAACGATCAAACAACTACGCTGACAAGTCGAATGAGCTCAATGATGATGACGAATCATATGAGATGTGAACTCTCAAGTTATTTAATGATGAAAGTAATACACGAAGTTATATCTGTCGGTGTCTTGTACAAGATGCTCATCTATTCGAAGAGGATTCATATCGTAAGATGATGCAAGCACATAAGCATGGCGAAGCAATCATCGGAGAGTATTGTCAAGAACATGCCGAGTACTACAAGGAAGCTTTAATAAGTAGTGGTCTTGTATGTGATATCTTCCCAGTTGAACAGTGATGATTAGATGCTGTGGTGTAGACCGTATGATATAGAGTAAGCTGCATCGCTACTACATAAACTTTCGATTTTATCAAACACTTAGTATCCTGTCTATTGTGCCTTTGAATACTTGATATATACTTGTTGACAAAGCAAGGAATGATTTGATAGACATCATATGCAGTTTGATACAAACAGGTACATTTAAATAAGTTACAATACGTCTATAATACAATTCGATACCTACACTATCATCTTGAACTGTCGATGAAGTATCTTTTCAGAGGCACAACTCTCTTTTATGATTCGCCAACGTTCAATCATAGATCAACTTCCTCGTCAAATAAAAGAGACATATCTTGACTACTAGATGACGATGAATGAGTAGATGAAGTGTCTACTGAAGTACTAACACTCGAGGCGTATCTTTTTGGGATTGGTATCATCGAGGAGCCAAGGATGGGATATCTTGTAATGTCAGGTGGCTCCTCCATGTCATCTACATCGTTGTTGTATAGATTGCTACCTTGATATTGATCGTGTTGATACTGTTGTTTGAATGTGTTACGAGTCTTCAGTGTTGAGCAACTACTAGCACTTTGGTGTCTAGAGATGTCGACTTCTTCCTTCTTCTTGTTGGACGGCTTGTGAGGATATCGAGCAGCTCCTCCATTCATATTATGCCTTGATTGAGTAGTAGCAAATCGATAATCTCCTCGACGACTTTTATAGTAGTAGGATAACTCTTCTGATGTATCATCTGATATGTCATGATCTAATGAACGACAACAGCAATAACGGAGTGGCCGTGTAATAATAGGAGCAAGTGCTGCATCGAGATCGGCAGCAATTGTTGCCATGTAAGATTGAGGCTTTGATCTTCTTCGATAGTTCATGATTGTGATGTGATGTATACTTGATGTATGTTGATGTGATGGTGCATGTGATATGATATGATACTTGGTTGTTGTGTGGTATTGCTATATCCTTGTGAGATGAGGTTAATGTCGAGCAGTCATCTTACTTCACACAAGTCATTTAGATTTAGTACTTCGCCGCAGTTTCTGTGCAGTATTTGTCTATGCAGTATGTATCTTTTGTCTCAATCAAGTCGCCATGCATGCACAGCACTATAGCCTCCATCTCCATCCAACTATCTGCATAGCCAGATTTATTAGAGATCGATTTAAGCCTTGATCATAACACAACACAGCTCAACTAGACATAGATCATATAACATACTCAAGTGCACATCACGTCTAATAGCAGTATATAATATCAATCGAACTACTACTCACGACTCCTCCATATAGACAGAGAAGGTAAGTGAGTGTATTGTTATTGTAACTCTCAATCCTGCACAGACCGTACTAATATCTCCCATATGTATCCATATCATACTATTGCAATACTCACACCTTATAGCATGACAATAACTACACGCCAACAATCGGCAAAGAAGAGTAATACCAATTTCAATATGACCAAGCATCCTCCGCCTACTCCTGGCTTGCTACGTCAATCACAAGATGATGATAGCAACCACGGCAACAATTATATCCAACAACTACCACTACCACCTACTCCACTCAACATGCATCATGACCTACGAAACTCTAGTCAACCTCTTATCAACTTGGGCACCAATGCAACCAACACAAACACAAACTCCTCGGCCATCATTTGGGACTATCTCATGGCACAAGTGAAAGTTCAACTCCGTACCATGCCAAGAGATGACTCCTTCTTCTCAAGAGGATTAGAGTTGCAATCGTTGGTACGATCCGAGGTTGGTATTTGTAGTAGTCAACAAGGTCTTTTGAATGGTGGCGTGAAACCTATGACTGCCCTTCAATCCCAAGCTACTGCTGCATCTATTGGAAGTAGAGGATACCACCACCACCAACAACAACAACAACCTCTCTCCTATGCTGTATCGTCAACCTCGTTTGTATCCATTTCACCAATGAGATTATCTGTCAAACAATCGAGAGGTAATATGCATGCAACAAGTCAGCAACATCTTCTTCTTCCATCTACAGAGAATGTTGGCGGCGTTAGTATGATGAAGCAGCACGTGTATCTTCATGCATCATCTGCAGATGCTACCCCAACTACATCAAACAAGATGAACCGTGCTACATCCTCTGACAATCAAGATGATACCCCCGCCTTATATTGTCAGTGTCATCCTTTATACAGGGAGGTATCAAAACCAACTGGCACAAAGCTATATCTTCAAGACTCTCCGAGTGAGAAGACTGAGGTATCCTCCACACCATTAGCATTAGGCAAGAAGATGAGCGGCACTTATGCGACCAATCCAACTATTGAACAGCTCACCTTCAGTGCAAGTAAGAAGGCATCTAGTAGTACTTCCAACACTAGTACTACCAATACTACTAGTCCTCCAGGTGAACTCTATCTTCATGCAGCGGGATTGTCTTCGGCAACAGCAACTCCATTGCATGATAAGTTTGTGTTTAGTGATATGATGGAGATTGATTCTACTTCTACTGGTATATCTTCTCCTTCCAAGCAGAAGGCTGGGTCGACAACCAAGGTTGCATCAAAATGGTCTGAAGTTCCCTTCAAAGCCAAGAAGAAGAAGACTAAAGTCAAGTCATCTAGTCGTACCGTGAAGAAAGTGTCTTCCGCTGCCAAGAAGATCGATCCCAAGCCGGCCTTGAAAAAGAAGACTAATGTCAAGTCTTCTGCTGCCAAGAAGGTCAGTCCCAAGCCTCCAAAGAAACGTGCAACGGCTTCGACCTTGTCTATTGTTTCTCCCACTGATGTAGATGTCCTTTGTGGTCGTGGCGGAATGACCACTATTCACAAGGGTAATGTACGCTTCCGTGATTATGTTAGTCAGATGAGGGGTGCTTACCAGCAATCTCGAAAGGTAGACAAGAAAGCACTGTCTGAGGTAAGCTTAAAATGTTTGTTTAGAAGAAACCTGTACTCATGAACTAGATGAACTGACACCTTCCGTACTATTTCAACTAACTGAAGGAGGTAGTGAAGAAAGTAAAGTCGGACGGTGGAAGGTTCTTGTGTAGTGTAGGTGATGGCAGTTCATGGTATGAAATCACCGACGAAGACGCAAGGCTAAAGACGACACAGCGTAAGTGCACATTCCATGAGAAATCTCCTTGCATCCAAAACAGTTCCACGTCTCACATAACTTGTATCTCTTCTATATGCATAGGTTTACGCGAGAAGTATGTGTGATATGGATAGTAGAACAGTGGAACAATGAGTGAGATGTTTGGATATTGAATGTAACAATGTGTGAGACGTTTGGATAGTTAATAGATTGAACAACGTAGATCTATGTACAGAGTTACTATTCACTACTCACACTCACTAAATGTCACTGACATTCAATTCACACCTATGCTGCCAGCTTGGCACCTGCAGCCTTTTCCTCGAGGACGCGCTTATAATCGTGCGGATAAACTTTTGTAAAATTCTTGTGCTCAACATCCCAATTTGCGAGCATTCTTTCTGCAACAGGCGAGCCAGTCATTTCCACATGTTGGCGAATGAAATCAAACACCTTCTCCTTCTCCTCAATAGTATCAATTGACTCCAATCCAACCAGACCCATATTACATCGCTCAGGGAACTTGCCATCTGGATCATAAACATAGGCAATACCGCCTGACATACCAGCTCCAAAGTTACGACCCGTCTCTCCAAGTACAACAAGATCTCCACCTGTCATGTACTCGGCACAGTGATCACCAGTACCCTCAACAACAGCCAGAGCACCAGAATTTCTCACACAGAAACGTTCTCCAGCCTTGCCACGGAAGAAGGCCTTGCCAGAAGTAGCTCCATAGAGACATACATTTCCAACAACAACATTATCCTCGGGAACAAACCCATCACTGATAACATCTTGGGATGGGAAGACAGCAATCTTTCCTCCCGAGAGACCCTTTCCGGTATAATCATTGGCATCACCTTCTACAGTCATGGTAACTCCCTTGGCGAGGGTGAACCCAAATGACTGACCTGCATGACCCTTCATATTGATTTGAATGGTATCATCTGGTAAGCCAGCCTTGCCGTACTTCTTGGAGATTTCGCAGGAAAGCATGGTTCCACATGTACGGTTTAAGTTGTTAATTTCCTCCTCGAATTGCACGGGTGTTCCATTCTCGAGTGCCTCTCTGGCCTTCTCTATCAGGACATTGTCCTTAGCCTTATCAAGGCCGTGATCTTGCGTATTCAGATTGCGGATTCCGGCAGCAGGGTTAAGTTCCGATGCAGGCGTCAAAAGAGGTGATAAGTCAAGTCCACGACTCTTGTAATGTAAACCACGCTTATTCACCTCCAAGTGTTGTGTTTGACCAATCATGTCCTCCATCTTGCGGTAACCCAACTTGGCCATGATTTCACGAATTTCCTCAGCCATCAAAAAGAAGTAGTTCATTACATGTTCTGGCTGTCCTGCAAACTTCTTCCTCAGTTCCTCATCTTGTGTGGCAACGCCGACAGGACAAGTATTCAGATGACATTTACGCATCATGATACAACCCATGGCAATAAGAGGACCAGTGGCAAAGCCGAATTCCTCAGCTCCAAGTAAACAAGCAATTGCAACATCACGTCCAGTCTTGAGCTGCCCATCAGTTTGAAGCTTGATGCGGTCACGCAATCCATTAAGAACTAGAGTCTGCTGTGTCTCTGCAAGTCCAAGCTCCCAAGGAAGACCAGCACCCTTGAGGCCTGTCCATGCCGCGGCCCCTGTACCTCCATCGTGACCACTAATGGTGATATGATCGGAAAGTGCCTTGGCAACACCTGCAGCAACTACACCCACACCTACTTCTGAAACAAGCTTGGTGGAGACTTCTCCTGTTGGTTGTGCATTCTTTAAGTCGTGAATGAGTTGAGCAAGATCCTCAATGGAATAGATATCATGATGAGGTGGTGGTGAGATTAGACCAACACCTGGAGTCGTTCCTCGACACTCAGCAATGTACTCTGAAACCTTGAAGCCTGGTAACTCTCCTCCCTCGCCGGGCTTGGCTCCCTGTGCCATCTTGATTTGGATTTGATCACTGTTTGCTAGATAATGAGAAGTTACTCCAAAACGTCCTGACGCAACCTGCTTGATACTTGATCTACGATTGTCGAGGAAACGCTTGGGATCTTCTCCACCCTCTCCGGTGTTAGATCGTCCACCCAAAGCATTCATTGCCTTTGCCAGAGTCTCATGAGCTTCTTGACTAATTGATCCTAGAGACATGGCACCGGTGGCAAATCTCTTGACAATTTCCTTCACGGGCTCAACTTCCTCCAAAGGTACAGAACGTGATGGATCAAACTTAAACTTCAACTGACCACGAAGAGTTACCTTCATATTCTGTTCATTAGTTATCCGAGCATATTCCTTGTATGCCTCACGAGAGTTGGTCCGTGCTGCAATCTGTGGTCATATAAGGAGAGATGTTTTTTAGTGCCACTCAAACGAGCTTAAAACCTATAAAGACATAATACTGCAACAAACTACTCACTTGCAGATTGGCCATTCCACCGGGAGTGTTCAAATGGGCCTCTCCACCATCACGGTAATGCAACTGGCCATCATTTTGTACTAGAATTGGACTGTTAGAATTGTCAGGATATCCAATATGGTGCAACCTTTCTAAATCTCTGTATAGTGCCTCAAAGTCAGTACCCTGAATACGTGTTGTAGTGCCTGTGAAGCATCGAGAGACAATCTCATCAGCCAATCCTACAGCCTCGAAGACTTGTGCACCCTTGTAACTTTGAAGAGTTGAAATACCCATCTTGCTCATGACTTTTAATAGTCCCTTTCCTACTGCCTTTCTATAATTTGTCATGATCTCGTCATCACTGTATTCCTGCTTACTCTTGGCCTCTACCAAACCGTCGGCATTCAGCTTACATAATGCCTCGTAGGCCATGTAAGGACATACTCCATCACATCCAAACCCAAAGATGGTAGCATAATCATGCACCTCTTTACAGTCGCCAGCCTCGGAAAAGATGGCAGCCTTGGGACGTTGTTTAGTCTTAAGTAAGTGTTGATGTACAGCTCCAGCAGAGATGAGAGATGGTAATGCCATACGATCAGGACCAGTTAGACGGTCTGAAAGGATGATGGCCTCTGTTCCCTTTTCACCCAACGATCCTTGAATGGCTTCGGCAGCTTCGTCACAGATTCGTTCAAGTGCCTAATGGTAGATTGTGTTAGATTTGATAGCTCGTGTTTATTCAACATATCGCAGACACAAATACATGAACATAAACTCACCTGAAGCATACCATCCGGGCCAGATCCAGCAGGGAATGTGCAATCAATAACATGTGTTGAAAATGCCTTGTTTCCATCCTTATCCTTGTATACCTTGTTCTTCAATGTCTCCATCTCATCTAATGTCAACACTGGATGCCTTACATTCAACCGAGCACAATGTTCCTTTGCAGGATCAGACAATAAGTTACCCTCAGGTCCAACGGGACATACTAAACTCATAACAATCTCCTCACGGATAGGGTCAATAGGAGGATTTGTCACCTGTGCAAAGAGCTGCTTGAAGTATTCATTAACCTGACGTGGCTTTTCTGATAGGACAGCCAAGGCAGCATCATTTCCCATACTACCCAATGCCTCCTTACCACCAATGGCCATGGGAAGTAACAACATTTCAAGTCGTTCACCGGAATATCCAAAGGCATTCAACTTGCGATTGGTTTGTGAAAAGTCAAATGGAGCAGCCTTAACACCCTTCTCTTCTGTCCATTTTTCTAAATCAATCAACTTCTCCTCAACCCAATCCCCATATGGCTGTAGTGCTGCAATTTGTTCCTTAATCTCGTCATCAGGCACAATACGTTCTGTTTCAAAATCAACCAGGAACATTTTACCAGGTTCTAAACGATGTTTAATCTTCACTTCCGAATCCTGTAATTCAGGAATGACACCAATTTCAGATGATAATACCACATGATCATCTTTCGTAACATAATATCGTGATGGACGTAATCCATTCCTATCAAGTGTAGCACCAATGTACCGTCCATCAGTGAAGGCAACCATGGCTGGTCCATCCCAAGGTTCCATAAGACACGAGTTGTACTCATAAAAAGACTTCTTACTCTCACTCAAGTTTGGATTGTCCTGCCATGCCTCGGGAATCATCATCATGACTGCCTCGGGTAAACTACGTTCACTTGCCTTGGCCATTAATTCCAATACACTATCAAAGTTACCAGAATCACTCATATTATCACTCGTTGCTGGCAAGAGTTGATGTGTATCATTACCAAAGTAATCTGATGCCATTAATCCACCTCTACTAAACATCCAATTCTTATTACCACGTAATGTATTAATCTCGCCATTGTGACACATCATACGGATAGGCTGGGCACGTTCCCAACTTGGGAAAGTGTTAGTGGAGAAACGACTATGGACTAAACTCAAGTGTGAGATGAAGGTCTTATCCTTAATATCAAGGTAGTATTGAGAGACCTGTTCGGGTGTTAATTGTCCCTTGTAGGTAATTGTTTGTGAGGATAGTGAATTAATATAGAATCCACTTTCAGGACCAAGCATGGCAGCTGCTTCTTCTTCGGCCATTTTACGAACACGGAATAATTCACGTTCAAAGTCACGGGGTGAAAGCTTCTTGGCACCGCTATTGGCAATGAAGAACTAGAATTGCAAATAGTGAAGAAGATGGGAGATATGACAATATTTAGAGGATGACGTCTAATAATATCACAAAATACACAGTGTAAAAAGAGGTAGCAATAAATAACACAAACTCACCTGTTCAGTATCGGGCTCTGAATCCAACGGATCCTGACCCAACATGGTATTATCCACAGGCACAGGACGCCATCCCAACACCGTCAAACCTCGCTGCTTTGTTAATCGTTCTAATATAGATTTGCAATCATTTAATACATCTGGATTTTCCGGTGGGAAGAAGACATTACCCACGGCATATTCGCCTAATGGTGGTAAGTCGATGCCAAGTGCTTCCTTTGACTTGGTACGCATGAAGGCATCTGGCATACCAAATAGCATACCTGTTTTTGTGTGTAAAATGAGTGATATTGTTAGATACCATAAAAAGAACATATAATTAATTTTGCAATTGCAATAAGAAAACATATATAAACACACTTACCAGCACCATCACCACTAGCAGGACAACATCCCACGCCTCCCCTATGACTCATCCTAATTAACATCTCATCTGCATCCTCAACTACCTTACGACTTGCCACACTCTTCAATGAGGCAACTAATCCCACACCACAATTCTCAGTTTCACGTGATGGGTCATAGATTGTTTTGGGATGTGTGGTGGTATCGGAATTGTTTGTACGGAGTGATAGGATTTTTTCAGTTGAATAGAATAATGATGGGATTTGTGATCGTATTGTAGAGGAGGTTGTTCCGACGGCTGCTGCTTTTGTGATTGTTGATCTACTGCGAGTAGTTGTGGTAGTATTGATGGATGAGGATATGTCATTTGATTTTGATATTGACGTTGTTGAACGAGGAGTACGCGCCCTAGCGGATAAACGACGGGCCGCCAACATAATTTATATACTCTCTTATTGTTCTAGGGTGAGGTATCAAAATAATATATGGTACTGGTAGTCAATAGATCTTCTGTCGACAATCGGCATTTTTTTGCTTTGTTGCCAGCTTTTGATGGTGAAGAAAAGATATCTTCGCATTCTGGCGAGCAACATAAATACTTTATTCACTATTATAATTAGTCTACAATATTTGCTCTGCCCCAGCTACCGGTTTCAATAAATTGGGAATTTCCCGATTAGGATACCATCGCCAAAATAGCCTAATCGCTAACAAAATAGAGTAATTTAGCGATCATCATGGTATCCTAATTGGGAAATTTTGGCCATCAATGCTAGGGAAATGCTTTCATGAACGTATATCTATTGCAATAATTGCAATTATATCATTGAAAATACCCTATATGACCTAAAATTGCATGTAGAATCGATTTATGATAGTATTTAGATCCAAAATTGAGTGTAGAAGACAGTATAAAGGAAAAACAGTATGCAATTTTAGCTAAATAGCTCTAATGATTGATATATTCATATCTAACTCAAATCCTCTCACAAGCATATTTCTAATACATAGTAGAAGAGATACATATATGGTTTTACTATCATATTTGCAATATTATAGCCATAAATATGATATTTCCCGATTTTTGAAATTTCCCTATTTTAGGATACCAGTAGCCAGTGCCGTTTGGGGAAACAAAAAAAATTCAACCTTCCACGTGGAATATATTGGCCACTTTTCTTAGGGCTTCTAAGTGAAAATTTGATTTGCATCTTCTGTGAGTAGTAGTTTGATATTGAGATAATCAAAGGTAACAGTACTGTTTCTAACCCATTTTTACATGTAGAATCCATTTTTGATATCTATTTGGGGCATAATTGAACTTTGGACCTAGTATTTTTCCTTCAAAGTCAAATCTTGCATTTTGTAGGTGGCCACCACTATAAATGGCACCTCTCATAACTCAGCCCCATCCTATTGCAATATATTGTTTGAACATTGTTTCTAGACCAGTTTTTGCATGTAGAATTCGTTTTTGCTACTTCTACAGGGTGAATATGACTGTAAATTGTAGTAATAGAGTGCCAAAGTTTTGACTAAGCTTTTTACATACAAATTTTTGGCAACTTTTAATAGGCCGATTCAATACAAACCATCATACATACAGCTTCCTAATACATTATAGAAGAGATCTGAGTGGTATAATAATGTAATATGACCATTATTGATAGAGATATGCTAGGATTAATGTTTGACATTGAAAGGTTTTTAACATCAATTTTTGGTCTTGACTACCTTTATGAGACTTGTGCATTTTCATTTTGCTTCCCCAGAGGTCGACTCGGGCAGAGCTTATAATAAACAGCCATTGTTAACATATAAAAGTATGGCATTGGGGAGATTTGTTCAGATTGATTACTGTTAAATAAGGGTAAAAGTATTATTAATTATAGTATGAACATACTCTTACGGCAGCCATGCAGCCGTAGCAGTCGGTATAGTACATGTCATCATACGTTAGAATCTATTGTTGCCAGGTCATTGAAACTTATGGATAGAGATACCGGTAGAATAAGACGAGCATCATTTGAAGCATTTGCAACTCGTCAAGACAATAAATCATCCATTAAGAGTGGAGATAGTAAAGTACTACCAAAGCATCTCTATACACAAACTAGTAATAAAATCGATACATCAATATGCAAATTATCAGAATATCAAATACATAAGATGATAAGCGATAGAGGTCATTTTAGAAAGAAACGCAAGTATAAAAAAGCGGATGAGGTATTACAGCAATTGAATGCAAATAATGTATTTATAGATGATAAAGTGAAGCAATGGGGGATTGGTATTAATTGGAGAAGTGGTACGAGAGTAAAATACACAACTCAAGTGAAGGATTGCAAAAGTATCAAAGAAGCAGTTGAGTTAACTCATAGCTGTTTAAAAACAGGATTGACAACTCGTAACCTATCTTCATTTTGGTCAGTAGTACCGCAGCTATTACAACATCACGAAGCAGCAAATGTAGATGATGATGATTTCGAGTTACCAAACCAACTCGAGTCTTTACTCACACAAACTCTTGAAGATATAGAATCCTTCAGTTACAAAGACTTGGCACAAACAGTACTTGGTTTAGCAAAGATTATCAAACACGTTGGTAGTAGTGATAATACAGTTATTCCAGAAGATAGTCCACATCAACTGCTCCACACTCTTCTTATTGGTGACGACTCGAAAAGCAAACAATTTATATTTCGTCACATTGCTTGTGCCTCCCTGCACATTCTACCAGAGTTTGATCCAAGGCATATGTCAAACTTTATCTATGCTTTTTCCCTTGCCGATTATGTCCCTGATTTCGATGACGGGAGCACTTTATTTGATGTTCTTGCTGTGGAAGTTATACCCAACTTGATTCAGTACAATTCTCAAGATTTTGCCAATACTCTGTGGGCCTACTCTACGGCAAAAGAAAACAACTCTACATTGTTTCAGGAAGCAGGTAATATCATTTCGCAGTCAAATTTAGATGAGTACAAGCCGCAAGAGCTTGCCAGTATACTATGGGGGTATGCAACAGCCAATGAGCCTCACCCGCTGCTATTTAACAGAGTTGGGGATTATATATCTTCACTAAACAACTTGAACGAATATAAACCGCAAGAACTTACAAGTCTAGTATGGTCATACTCCACGGCAAAAGAACAACACCCTTTACTCTTTGAGAAGGTTGCGGATCATATCGTCACTTCAAACAACATGAATCAGTATACACCTCAGGCTATATCAAACATTTGTTGGGCATATGGGGCATCGGGCGATTCACATTCAAATTTGTACAAGACAATAGCAGATTATATTTCATCAAATGACAACTTGGATGAGTTTAGTCCTCATGCGCTCTCCAATATAGTTCGAGCAAATGCAATTCAAATGAAGCAAATGTACATTTTCGCTGATGAATGGCATCCAACTTTGTTACCTCAGGTGGCAGATTATATCATTGGACTTGACAACTTGAATGCATATGTTGGGCAAGACGTGTCCAATATCTTATGGTCTTATGCAACTGCAAAAGAAAAGAACTCTGCGCTATTCCAGAAGATGGCCGAGCACATCATTTCGCTCGACAATTTGGATGACTATAGTGCACAGAGTCTGAAAGATATAGTATGGGCATTTGCAACCGCAGGGGAGTCGCATCCATCCCTCTTTGAGAAGATTGCAGATGCTGCATTCAGTAGACAGGATGAGTTTACCTCTCAAGGTATCGTTAACTTTCTTTGGGCATTTGCTTCTCATGGGCAACTAGATCGGATACTCTTCTTATCATTTGTACCTACTGTGAAATCAATGTTGGCTGGGTTCAATAGACAAGAACTAGCCAACATTGCCTGGATATATGCGGTGGCTAATGTGTCTGTCCCATCCTTGTTCAACGATGACTTCATAGCTGCTATACTTAAAAAGGAAGAAGATGAATTCACTCTCGAGGCGTTAGTTCAGCTTCATCAATGGCAGTTGTGGCAGATAGAAATCAAGTCAGGCATTAGATTACCTGAATCTCTTCGAGAGAAGTGTTACGAGGCCTTTCTACTGCGTGTACCCGAGCCATCAAGGTTTCAGACTGATGTTGTTACTAGTCTATCATCGATTGGTCTAGATTCAGAACAAGAAGTGCTATTGAAGAGTGGGTATCGGGTTGATGCGGTTGGAGAAGCCCACGGAAATAAGGTGGCAGTTGAGATTGATGGACCACACCACTTTATCGGAAGAAGTAAAGAAAGAAATGGTAGTACTATTCTAAAGCACAGGCAAGTTGCTGCTCTAGATGGAATGCAAGTAGTTTCAATACCCTATTTCCATTGGCGTCGACTGAAGAAAAGCTGTAAGAAGCAACAGTATCTACGAACGGTATTGAGCTTAAATTGCTATAAAGCTCCGTAAATCCAGTACACAAACAAAATATCTTATATTAACATGGTACTTATCATAACAAGCTTGTTTACGAGCTTCTAGAATAGAACGAGAGCTGTAGGGAGGAAGAGCCAGATAGTGCATTTTTGATTCAGTCGGCGATGAAACGGTTGGTATCCTAGTACCAACTTTCATCATTACTCACATAGGCCCGCTGTCTATCTCGCCGCGATATGGTATGCGTCATCGATACAGTCCTTACTATTCCAGAGATTAGCGCGAACCATTCAGCATCCCTGGCCGTAGGCCAGAGGGATGCTGAATGAGAGCGCGGAATTTCAGGCGTCACTCGACCATCACTAATTGATAATTTGATGACTAAGCACTGCAATAAATATTGGAACGATCTATACTAAACTATTACTCATCTCAAGCACAGAATAGTTCTAGAAGCTCGCTAGCTGCTGCGTGATGTATATCTTTAGCGGGGCGATAATTTATTCACGGGACTTGAGGTCTAAACCGCTATAGAACTTTGTTAATTATTTCGATTGTGAAATATGTGGTAATACTTAGAGCGTTACTGCTGCTATTACTATACTTGTTCATCGGTATCAAGATACTAATAAGATATCAACTTTTTATAAGTTAAGATTGATACCACTACATGCCAATCACCAACAAAAATATTATTGAAGATAAGAATACAGTATATCATTGTTTTGAAGAGTACTAAAAGAATAGTCATGGCGGCGGAAGAAGTTGAAGTATTTATATATACGGAAGGAGCGGTAGTACCAGAGGATGTTGTTCATGTACGAGTTCACCCATCTGTAACTGTGATTCCCAGGTTAAAATTTTATGAGCGTTCGTGTCTGGTAGAGGTTGAACTCAATGAAGGGCTGGTAGAGATTGGAAAGCAGGCATTTAGTAACTGCAGTTTGCTCAGGCACATCAATATCCCTACAACTGTTGAACATATCAGTGAATATGCTTTTACTTATACAAAATTGAGTGCTATCTCTATCCCTGATAACATCAGATACATTGGTGAGAGAGCTCTTTGCCGTTGCATGTGGATAAATTTCAGACTTCCACTGGCTGTAATTTCTCATAGGGTACTCAGCGGGTGTGGAAGTATGTTTTCTCTTGAGCTCCCCGAGAGTACTCGAATTGAGTCAGAGGCGTTTAATTGCTGCTATTCATTGAGGAATATATCAATTCCAGAAGATGCTGAAATTGGTTCAGATGTATTTCGTGAGTGTCAGGATCTCATACAAATATTTGATACAAGAGAAGGGATAATTAACGCATTGAAACATCGGTTTGACAACTTATCAATCCACAAGATGATATACTACCATTCATATAATAATGTTACTGCGGATCAACTCAATAATGCAACAAACATGAGACGTAGTCAGAGAAGATCGTTACGAAGTAAGTTGGATCCATCTGGTAAACAACAAGATTGTTTGGGGATGACTCCGTTACACATACTAGCTTGTTCAACTGTTCAAAACATCGAATTATATAAAGTATTGATTACAAAGTATCCTGAGACTCTTACTACAAAAGATCGATGGGGTGCCGTGCCATTACTTTACGCAGTTTGGGGGGGTGCGTCAGATGAGATCATACTGCACTTGATTGAAAGTCACAAGTCTCTCCACCCAAATTATGAATTGAATTGGACGTACATGATGAATGCCTTATTTCTGTCTCATAGGAATAATGCCAAATGCTGCCCTAGTATTATTTCGCCATTGGGCAACATTCAACGCCTACTTGATCTGCAGCAAATGCATTTCCCCCAGCAAGACATTTGCTGGGAGGCAATTATTGAGAACAAAGTCAACTCAATTGTGTCCTCTACTCCTGCATCAATTCAATTACTTCGTTCATTGGCCAAGTTGAGCATCTCAAATCGTGTTAATGGAATTGGTCTTGAAAGTTTTCGAGAGAATATTACAAAGACTATTATGGAAGGAGAAATGCCTGCTGTAGACCGTGAGAGGGAAATTGATGGAAAAGCTTGGATCAGTGATGTCGTCAACTCTAAATTGAGACAATTTGAAACCGAATACAGTAGATTGAAGGAAGCTACGACCATAATTGAGCTTGTATTATGGAAGCACAAAATAAACGATTATAACAATTGTAATGGAAGTGAGCATATCAAAAAGAAGTTGAGGATGGATCGTGGTCAATGCCGTATCAATTGTGGAGCTAACATTGTTATTGAACATGTGTTACCATACCTTGTATCTCCTCTCTGCTGCGAATCATGTGAACTAAATTGATAATAACAAGCCAAGTTTATAAATATTATATGATTTGTACACTTAAGCTTCAATAGTAGGTGTGTGTATGAATACTTCCGTTTCATCATCTTCTGCTTCGCATCGACTGTGATTACGGCATCATAACTAGAAACATGTAGTTGCTGTTGCTCCAGCTCTTGCTCTTTTTGTAATCTTTGTAGTACACTAACAAAACATCTTAATCATTCACAACGAGCTTATTTATAATATTATGATATAAATGTATACTAATGCAAGGGCCTAAGACAATCTTTCCCAATGTATCTAATACTTCATCTTCATCTTCTGTTTCGCCTCCGCCGTGATCACTTGCTTCAACAGCCATATCATTTGACTCTTCGTCTTGTTTAATTGGCTCATTTCATCCATTAATTTCTTTAATTCTTGTTCCTTCAATGCACTCTTCAAAACTTCCTCTTCTATAACCTCACCATCATCGTCATCATCTACCTTGGTATTATCATTTGTTTCATTTATTTCCCCCGTTTTAACAGCGGCACCATCATCAGCCTTTTGTTTCTTGGTACTTGGTTCATCACTACTACTTGTTTCTCCTGCTCCGTCATCCGCCTTACGCTTACCACTACCTCCCACACTTTTACCACCCGTAACTTCCAATAGCGCTGCAGCCTTCTTCACCTTATCTTCTTCACTTTCAATCTTATTCTTTTCAATTAACTGTTTAATCTCTTCATCGTGTTCTTTTTCTAACCTTGCCATTAATTCATCCTCTTCTTTATAAGACTGTTTTTCATAGGTATTAATCTTCTCTTTATATGTGTACTGTATACCCTTTTCAATCTCGGCTTGTTTGACAAATAGTTTATTTAATTCTTCACGTATCTCAGCAGTCTTTTGTACTGCGTCTGCACGTGTTTGTTTTTGAAGTTGTTCAGCCTCATCCTTTTGTTGATTGGTTGTATTGGCATCTGCTGCTTTTTGTGCCTCGGCTGCTGCTTTCTTGGCTGCCTCGGCTCTTTGAGCGGATGCTTCCCATGTTTTCTTTCTTTGGAAGATACGTTTGATTAGATCATAGAGTACAGACTCTGATTTGTCTATTGTGTATGTGTGGGTATGGTATAATAATAAATGTACACATGATGTGTTAAGAATGTAATAAAATGTTCACATGATATGTTAGGAATTTATTGCAACAAATTATTCATGATGTCAGTTGGATATACCTATATATCGTTTACTTACCTCCGTCGTCTGTAGTACGAGCCATGATAAACAACCAGCGTATATCAATAATTGTATTATATAGGATATATCAGTATAAGGCCGTTGAGCAGTGGAAATACCCATCCACACAACAACTATCGTATGTAACAAGCAATTTATGGCCGCCATAAACTAAGTACTCTGCATATGCAATTTTGGGCGCAATAAAGAGGGCTCCGTTTGACTTGGGATTCCCCGTTGCCCCCTGTAATCTCATAATTGTTGCAAGCAATTGCAATAAGTAGGGCCGCTACTCTACTTATTATAGTTGGCCAATAGAGCTATATCAACATGAGATCTTCACCAGAAGGAGACGGCGGTGATGGCAGTACCAATGATGATAATGGTCACAAACCGCATAAATCACAGCTATCTGACGAGTTTCAACCATCAAAAATTCCCCCACCACCATCTCAAACACAACAGAGGAAATACAAACCTCGAGTTTGTAATAGTTTATCATTCTCATTAACCCGTAAACAATTATCAAAATCGACAGGATCACAATCAAGCTCTAGCATGTCAAATGTAATAATTCGTCCTTCAAGTAGTGATGATTTAGAAAGTCAAAGTAGTAGATTAGAATCATCCTCTGTGGGTGCTGCTAATATTCAACCTCCACCTCCAATAGATGCTAATAATAAGAGAGTGGTACCCTCTGCATTTAGTACAGCTTTTGGTAGTCATGGCACTACATCACCTACAAATACTGCACGTAAGTCAATCTTCAAGGGTGGTGGCTTAATAGTACGACGACAGTCAGGAGAAGGGAGTGTCAATGGCTCTGAACGAAGTGGTGAAAGTAATGAAGCAGCTGGTTGTGATATCATTAATAACAATCATCCACAACCATCACATAATAGAAAACGATCAACATTTAGATTACCACCACTCTTCTCACCTCATACCACGCCTAATACTACAGAACGGACTAATGATTCTGAGAATACAGAAATGACTGACGATTATGGATATCATTCAAATACATTATCAAGTGCAAATACAACCAATACACGAACATCCACAATGAGACAGCGATTAACTACCTTTAAACGATTTGGTGTGAATGATTTTGTATTAATTACTAATCACGATATACCCTTACAGCATAACAACAACTCTACACACTCTCAAAATCATAATCATAATCAGCCACAATTGGTTAATCGGTATGGATATCCAGAAGACTACACCAATTCAACTAATACATCAACACCATTAAAAACACATGAACGACGAGGTCCCTACATCTACCTAATTGCACGTGTAATATCAATCCATTACGGTGAAAACATACAATATTATACAGTAAAGCGTTATGATGGACAATGTATAGAACAAAGATCAGATGTACAATATATGGAATTATTAAATGATACTAATGGTATTGATGCAGCGATATATACTGCACAAAAATCTAATAAGGTAGATGATGAAGTAGATTTTGGTACTAGTTTTAATAATCAATATACAGGATTATTGTGTTTACAACCATGTATATCATCAATAACATCCTGTACCAAATCAATACACACAACATATAAAAAGATATATTCGAAAACAAAGAAACAAATGGATTCATGTTTAAATGGTAATCGTCCCTATGGTATATCATGTCGATTTACATCAGTAAATTTCTTTGTATTATGCAGTATATGGTATTTATATATTGATCAGTTGAGGTTAGCATTCATGCCACATTCTGCTGATTATGCTTGTGCGGTACTAAGTGCTATAGTTTGGTTAGTGCTATTTTTAGAATTAGTAATGGAAGTATTTATTAGACCTTCTGGGTATTACAAGTTACGACGATCTGAGAAGGCATATCTACCATCGACTGTACGATATCTAAATTCCTTCCATTTAGTAACAGAAATGATATCATTAATATTCTTCATACCAGAATTCATGTGTTTATTCTCACCAACTAAAAGTTGTGGTGATCGATACTCCTTTTCATTGGCCAATGCATGTTTAATGAGTTTATATGGTCCTGATCGAATACATGCATTCTATGGAACGGCATTCATATGTATAATGAGATTACGTATCTTTGGTTTAGTAAGACATTGGTGTAAAATGTGGATAAATAATACATTTGTCCGAGTTAGAGGTAAGCATGGCGAGTGGAGAGTCCAACGGGGTAAAGGATTGTTTGTACCGCAGGGACATCGAGGTGGACATTCTCAAGAGAGTGCCACTGCTGCTACTAACAATATTGCTATTGAAGAATCGGTTGATAGTAGTACTCGTCAAATATCAACAACAGCACGAAGGAATGATGATAATAATGATGAGAAGAAGAATGAGTTTACAAATGATTATCATCTAACGAATGCATCCAAGATTGGTACGGCGTTGTTTACAACGAATGCCAAGCGTGGTCTTATATTTGTTTTCTTGATTGGACTATCTCCTTTAGTTCCTGTGTGCTTTGAATCTGAAGGTGGGACGAATCAACAGATATGGAACTCGGTCGAGTTGTTACAAACGAATAATCTGGCATTGAATGATTATGATGACTGTGGTCAACTCGAGACCACAGTGACGCAGTGGATTAAGACTAATGCCTTCGAGACGGATATCGGGGGGAACAAGAAACAACATCTCTTATCCCTTGTTGTCCAACCTATACGGTGTGAATTCCAAACCGGCGCTAATAATGGAGGAGAAGTTGGGACACTCGCGGCATTATATTGTCGTGACGACGAACCCATGGCTAAATGCAGCGCCTTTTTTGGAATTAACAACTGCTCAGATTTATGCCTTACCTGGGCAGGGAAGACTATGGAGGACCGTCTTGACCTCTCTGAGTTTTACTTTGGAGTACGACCTAGTACAACACTTCCTGCTATATCAGACAATGTAACCACAACGTTTATAGATGAAGATGGAGTGGAAGATTCGGAAAACTTTTATGTTACGGTTCTGTTTAATGAGGCACTGTCTGTGAGAAGAACGTGAGTATTTGCTTACCTTCCTTTGTTGTTTATACTGCAACACATTCACGCCGATCACCTAATATACTTCCTTCTCTTCGTCTTCTAGAATCATCTACCTATTCGCTATGCAGTTGGGAATGACGATATTCGTCCTCCTTGGACTATCAGTCATGAGATTTGATGCCGGTCGACTTGTACTAGGTCCACTGAGACGCATGCTGAAAATTGTGGCATTCTATGCCAAGCATCCACTCTCGCCACCTCCACAGAAGAGCAGCGGAACAGAGTTAAGTATTCGGTCTTCATTTCAGAAACAAAATGAGGCATATTACTATGAGTCGGATGACGAATCAGCTGACGCGCAGCTTGGTACTTTTGAGACAGAGCAACTGATAAATGCAGTAACAAAGATTACCGATCTCCTTCGTAAATGCTGGGGTGTTGCTGGTGCTGATATTATATCATCCAATCTTGCAAGACAAGAGGGTGGCCTTACAACCTACTTCAATCCAACTGTTCCAGGCAAAGCTGTATATGCTCTCTTTGCTTTTGCAACAATTGATAACTTCCAAGGTCATTTACACGCTTTGAAAGGTGATATTATGATTCTCATTAATGATATTGCAGCTGTGTTGCATGAAGAGGTATACCGATGGGGGTATGAAGATAGTGGCCAATGTAATAAGAACCTTGGCAGCACATTTCTAATGGTATACAAGATTGGTGCCGTAAGTGAGGTAGTAGAAAAGCGAGAGAGAGCAGAAGCTGTCATATTCCAAGGAAAGAATACTGCAAAGGCACGAAGAAGACGAAACACACGTCGCATAACCGATATCAATCAACTTAGAAAGTCTTCAATCGGAGGAAGTACACGAGGAGGAGAGCCAGTGGATAAGCTTTCTCGAAGTCATGTGGACAATTTAGACTTGTCATCTCTTCCCGGAATGCGAACTTTCTCTGATAGGGCTCTCCTTGGCCTCCTCAAAACCTTTGCTAGTATTCACCGTGACAAGACAATCTTAAACTGGAATAATGATTTCAGATTGGGTGCTGGAGTAGGTGCCGTGTCAATTAATTTAAACTTTGGTATGGACGCTGGTTGGGCTGTGGAGGGTGCGGTTGGTAGCTCCTACAAAATTGATGCAACCTACCTTTCACCTCATGTCAACATGGCTGCTAGAATGATGAGTGCCACGAAACAATACGGTGTTTACTTTCTTTTAAGTCAAGCTGTTCAAAAGCTTTTATCAGAGAATGCACAAGATAAACTCCGTCACATTGATACGGTTACAGTGAAAGGAAGTAGTGTCCAGCAGAAGATTTTCACATATGATGCAAAAGTACGAGATGACTTCTTCCTTTACAGCAAGAGTGAGAACCAAGCAGACTTGGACTCAGATCGATACTCTCCTGCAATATGGGAAACAGATCAAGATCTCTTGGCAATGCGAAATCATGTAAGTGGTGACTTCATGGAGGTGTTCAACCGTGGTAGGGATGAATACCTAGCAGGGAATTGGCCAACTGCAATCAAATTGCTCAAGAAGGCTGATAAGATTATGTTTGAGCGTGAGGTCGATGAAGGATACACTACAAAGACATATGAAGATAACTTGAAATCAATGCCAAGCTTAATGGATGATGATCCCGAGGTAGAGGAAAGACGATCCATGGGTGACGGTCCTTGTCAACGACTTATTGCCTACATGGAAGAAAATGGTAGTGAAGCGCCATCTAATTGGTCAGGATATAGACCATTAACAAGTAAATAAATAACAATAGACGCTACTAAAATGTTTTTTTCTTTTTGATTGTGCTTAGCTTAGTATACATTGTGTATAATACAATTCCTCAGAGGAAAGGCAATCAAACCCGATATAACTGACTGTTGGAAGTACTAGTACATTTGGGTTATATTTGGGTTATCTTCGAATATGCAATGAAGCATCTCGAGTACTAAACTCCCACTCCTGTCGACATGTTGGACATGTTTGAGCATTATTTTGATTATTGTTATTATTTGCATTATTCTGCTGACTTTGTAACCATGTTGATACACATTGTAAATGAAAGGCATGTCCACATCTTCCCCACTACGTCATTAGTATTGATATGATTGATAAGTGTTAGACTATTGATTGCAGTAAATGCTGTAATCAATCAAGAAAAAAGAAACAGACATAATATAATAACTCACCACTACTGGGCACTCATCGCCTGGAAATTTCACACCCGGTGCAACACCCTCAAAAGCTGATTGACATACAATACATACATCATCTTCATCATCACCGACGCCCCAAGTCCATTTTGCAACACCGTGCCATCTTTTTACTTTAATTCTTAATTTAGTCTTTGTCTTCTTTGATGGAGAAGCAGAAGCGTTACGAGGACTTTTCTTACGACGTGCTGCTGCTGTACTCATGTTTATAATTTATACTAAGGTATGGTATCGTATCGTAGTATTATAATTTAAACTGTTCTGGATAGATGATAGAAGAGAGAGAGCAGATGCATATGATGTGAGCATATCGTACCAAGTCAACAAATGAATGTCAGCCTTTTTGCCGAAACCTGATCACCACCTATTGCAATATCGTATGCATTAGCAATATCATAAGATGATAATACAACGTCGTTAAACTTCCATCACTTGCACCCACCACATCATAGTATTGCATTGTGTGTTGCTCTTCTCCTAAAACGATAACCAACTTACATAGCCGGCTACAAATATGAACACTTAACCAACCACTTACCACACAATAGTCACCGATATAAACACTCTATGGATAAGATACTAACATTAACTATTGTTACACCCAACAACAACACTACATTATCCACAAACCATTTTTTTACGTATACACAGTAATTCGTACTACTGATGATTCTGTACGGTAAAGGATACTATTTGGGTATCCTACACTGCAACAAGACATAAGAAAGTATCCTTAGAATATTAGCATTACGCTAAATGCCATTATATTAGTTCATATACTAAAGACAGATATACTTTGTACATATAAAATTCATAAATATATCTTGACTATTACTCAATTATGATTGCTTATAGGGGTATAAAGAATTAGTCAGCTTTTTTTATTCAATTTTGCCTGACCACTTCACTTCACCATTCTACACCACATCATCAAATCCATATGGCAAAGTTGATGGCTACGTCCCTCAACTTCCCATAAAATCGATATCATCATTGCAACCACTATTAAAAGATTCAATATAAACCAATATCAACCATCATCATGACTAGTATTACATCCGCCGCCGCCCCTGGCAATGCTGCCACAAACACTAGACCTAAAAAACTATACACAAGTCGAAAGGCCTCTTCTTTACCAGTCTCAACAGTTGAATATCTCAAGGCATGGATGTTGTCTCCTGAACATATTGCTCATCCATATCCCTCCGATCAAGAGAAGAGGGATATCATGGCTGAGACTGGTATCAATCAGAAGCAGTTGACGAATTGGTTTGTCAACAATAGAAAGAGGTTTTGGAAACCACGTGTTAAGAAGGCTGGTGTTACTCCTGCCATTCCTCCATCTACGTCTACAACCACAACATCATCAACTAGGTCATCGTCGAGATTATCATCTCCCACCATCAACCAATTGCCCATCAAGCCTGAACGAGTAGCCTCCTCGCCCACCTCGGTCAGTAAGACTGTAAATAAGTTCTGTCCGACACAAGCTCGAGTATCTTTACTCAATGCATATGTCTATCATCAGAAGGGTGAGGATGCACATGCTGTTAGTGAGGGCTCATCAGCTGGTAGTGATGACGACTCCGTCGGTGCTAGTACTACACGCTCCTCCTCCTCAAGTACTACCACTCCCTTTGATAACAAGGGATTGTCTATTGTATCTCCGACCAAGATTGCCCATAATGTGTCATTGGTCAATCTACCGGCCGCAGCAAATGATGGAGGATATAGAAGAAATGAAGAGGTAGAGGTACACATCCTCCGCCCGGAAGGATCGACATCATCATCAGTAGAAGATCCCCTGCCTACTATCCGTGATCTAACCATCAAAAGTTCAGTACCCGAGAACCGTATCCTGGCTACATTCAAGTGTCCAATCTCATACACTATCCCAAAAGAGATTGAACATGATAAGAAGAAGGTCCAAACTCGACGTGATGGTGAAGTCTTGAAGGTTAAGAAGCACTACCTCAAGTTGTATTTAGCTACACGAGGCATTCATAGTGTTAGCACACCCGTGGTCACTTCAGCCGAGAAGAAGGTGCTTACAACTTCTTCATCTCTCCCAAGTTCAACCTTGGTACACTCCGTCTCTGAGGTTACCCTCTCTGCTGCCGCTGTATCAAGTACCAATTCTGTGGTATCTTCTTCATCCATGCCATACAAGAAGAGATTTAGTGCCTTATTAACTCATACCACTGATCTTATCGATCAAGATCCTCCAAGAAGGAAAAGAGCACGTACCTCATCTGGATCATTCGTCGAGGGAGATGAGGAATGGAAACAACTGTGTACGACGGCTGATAGCTACTTTTGTGATAGCTTGCCCAGTATGGAGGAGGCATCTCGCATGTTTGGGTATGCAACTAGAGACTAGATTACTATGGATAACAATACGTCTAGCTATACATACTTATATTGACACTAAACTTGCTATCTCTCACTGAACTGAACTGACTGATCTAGCTTCTTCCAGTACACACATAGAGTGTTTCTTCTTACAAATTACTAACTTAGGTCTATACAGGTAATGACTGCTATGCGTCTACATTGAAACGAACAATAAGCAACAATTCTTCACTCCATTCCACACATACACATTGCACTTCTGAGCTTACACTTTTGATATTTCACTAGCCTCTTTCTTTTGCACTTCTCCTGCAGCTTCTAGTAAGATCTCGGCAGTAGTCTGGCGTTTAAGAGGAAGACCATAACCACCATTATTACCGGCTGCAAAAGAGATCCTTTGTGCCTCCAGGAATGCTGCAGCATGATCACTCTTACGAGCTTGCATTTGTTGAGCAGCTGCTAGAGCTGCCAAACTCGGGCTATTATTCCCGGCCATACCCATACCAGCTAAGGATGCTGCACGGCTTCCACCTTCATTCATCATGAGAGTAGAGAAGAACTTATCTTCCCAAGCGTTACGAAGCAGCATGGATGAGTTCATTCCTGGATTATTAAGGCCCATACCTGCAAGATTCATATTATTCTGGAGTCCACCACTGGCTTGTCTTGCGTCGTTCACACCTCCGACCAGCGGCGGTAATTGTTTTTGCTTAGGATGAGGAGGTAGCGTAGCACCACCACCCTTGCTTCCAGAACTAAACGCCCGAACAGCCTGTTCTCCCAACAAAGTATTGTCAGCAATAGGATTCCTCCCAATACTACCAAATGACCGCTCAGCTCTACTCAGAGCACCCATATCACTGGCGCCGAATGATGAAGCCATTGAAGGCAAGTTAGGCATCCCCATTGGCGATGGCTGACTTCCACCGCCGGATAGGAAATTCATACATGCCATTTGAACTTTAACGTCAAACTTCATCTTCATATCTAGCATATTCCCATCGAGTTGTTGCACACGCTGTTCCAATGTAGCTACTCTAGAACGGAGTCTTTCCACCTCCCGAGCCTGGTCAGCAGTTGAGGCATTCCCCCCACCCCGTGTTGAACGTTGAATCTCCTTCAGTAAATCGTATCTGTCCCTTTTAAACTTTTCATTGAAGAAAGTAACATACTTGGCAGTTGAAACATCAAAATCCTCGTTCCGGATGGGCTTTGTTTGTATCTTTCTAAATCCGTAGAAGTTAAGTTGACGTGCAAATGAACTAAATTTGTTATGGTCAAAGTATTGAGGTATGATTTCGGCTGCAAATCGATCCTGGATTGATGATAGATATTGATCATATATTATAATAATGCATACACTATATGTGAGAATAAGTTGAATAAATTAGTTCCCCCCAATGACCAATGACAAATGATGATGGGTAGGACACCATTGTTGTATCATAACCTACTTACCTGATCCTTGATAACAAACATATCCCCGTCTGGACTCCAACAGCAAATAGACGGATCACATGTGTCTATCATGGTGTATGTCTTTTTGCTAAAATAATTGATAATATGATTATAAATAGGGTGAGTATGATACGATATGATTTATTAATAATATATATCATCAGTTCAACCATTGCAATTTTGATGAGCCCCAATAATAATTGCACTTACAGAAAAATGGGGATGGTCTATTATATATATGCGAGCATATTGATTAAAAGGATGTAAAAGATGTAATCAATAAAGTGGTATGATATAATATGAGTATTGTGTCGTCGAGACATAGTACAACAAGTAGACATTAGACATAACAAGGGTATGGTTGAACTTGTGCACATCAAGCCCAAATTAATTGCAATAATACTTACCGAATTCCCCTCATCGATCAAAACCTTCTTGGCCTTCTTACCGCTACCTCCATCGTCATTATTGTTGTTGTTGTCTCCCTTCCTCTTCGCCATTGTAGCCTACTAATATCGTGATAGAGAGGTTCCGTGATGTTCTATGATCTTGGTGTGTGTAATGTGTGAATTTTTATGGTGAGGCGTAGGGAGCGGGCGAGCGAGGAGATCAAGGATACCGCTTTAGAAGCAGAGTTTACAATCGCACTGACTCAATAAGCGACTGTATTTGAGCATGAAGAGAGGTTTGCAGTATCAAGCACAAGTAGTCATATGTTTGTGTGCAAAGGATCTTAGTTCTTATCTAAACAAAGTCCGCGAGGTGATATTCGAAACTAGCGAGCTTGTATGATATCAGGACTGCTTGGAGACTGAAAGACCTACTTGATAATCATAGACTACTTCTTCTTCTATATCTTCGTGGATAGGCAAATGTACATGTCGAGTGTCAATGATACTTGGCAAGAGTTTTGTACTCCCGGCGTGTTGGAGGTACATATCTACTCCTTATAGTATTAGCATTGAATGGCTAATAGATATGTTCCTTCAATTAGACTCTCTAGATGATTGTGTGCGTGCATTGTGTGAATGAGGTAATTAGTGGATGATTTGTGCAGTACTCTACTATGTGTACAATGTGGCAGTGTGGATAGCATTGGTATCCAAAAGGTGATAGCTAGCGTGTGGATCCAAGCTCTGGTCTTGATGTGAACTATACATGGCAGCCCCGTCTTGTTTGATTTGACAATATAATACATTCTAGGAGGATACATATCCAAACATGCGAGATGCCTCTTCCATACTAGGCAAACTGTCACTGAAGGGATGGGCAGCCTGGAAGGGAAGATGCGCGTTTCACAATTTACAAAGTTAGAGAGAGACGATAATAACTTATGTTAGTACTGGGTTGCAAAGGCAATCAATAAAGGCAAAGGCAAAGTAAGGTCAAATGAAGTAGTCACTTGCTGATACTTCATATTGAGCACATGAATTCATAAGATAGACAATACTAACGTGGACTTACCTGAGTGCATAACTCCTTCCATGCTTCCTCTCCCTCAACGAATGATCCAGATAAAGTACGAGCACGTTTCCTTGGGATCATATTGACCTCCTCTTCTTTGCCAAAGACATGTGTTCGTTTACCAACTGGGGAGATAGCATTAGTTCCTGGTCTTGTGGAAGATGTACTCTCTGTCATTGAGGATACCGAAGAAGCACTTGATACAGTTCCTGTATTAATGGCAGCTTCACTATCGGTAGGAGGTGTGCTAACACTATGAATACCTCGGGTAGCTAAGTACAACTTCAGGTAGTGCTTTTTCATCTTGAGTATCTCACCGTCTCGTCGAGTTTGGACCTTCTTCTTATCATGCTCAATCTCTTGTGGGATAGTATATGATATATGACACTTGAATGAAGCTAGGATACGGTTCTCGGGTGCCGACGATCTGATGGTTACATCACGTATGGTAGGAAGAGAATCCTCGGAATCAGTGCTGCCATTAGATGTAGTAACACTTTCTGGGCGGAGGATGAGGACTTCTACTTGTTCATCCTTTCTCTTTCCAGCGGAGGAAGCAACAGATGATGAATTTGCCTTGGCTAGACTATCTAGATATTGCTGTGCAATAACACCAAAGTTAGTAGAGCGGTGGTTACCTCCACTACTAGCAAGGGAATCATCATCACTTTGAGAGTAGGAAGAGCCATCACTTATCGGGTGTGTATCATCAACCTCTGGTTTCCCGAAGGACGAGGTCGACGACGAACCACTACTGCTGGGAAGAAAGGATGTAGCTTGTTTCTCCGGCTTGTTCCGTTTTGGACGGTGGTTAGCAATGCCAAGTTGTCCATCATTCTTATTCGATGATTGATGGGCCCTCGGAGATGGTGCATTTGCAATAGACTTTTTGAACTCAGCGGATTCTACTCTCGGCTTCCAGAATCGTTTGCGGTTGTTGACAAACCAATTCGTTAGCTGCTTCATTTCTATACCAGTCTCTGCCATAATCTGAGCTTTCTCTTGCTCCGTAGGGTATGGATGAGCGATATGTTCTGGTGACATCATCCATGCCTTGAGGTATTCGACTGTATCGAGTGGTAAAGAACTTGCCTTTCTCCCTCCCTTTTGACTCTTCATTGTGATGATATGGCTGGTAAATATACTAGGTATAATATTATGATGGATTTGTTGCAATAGGAGTATTGTGAGAAGGGAGCGTGCTGGCATAAATACATCACGATAGATTCAGATGCAATGTGATGTGTATTGAAGAGGAAGTGAGGAGAGAGATTACGTGTTATTTTGGGGTAGAGTTTAGTTTTTGGCGATAGGGTATCCCTGATATTTATATATATGTAGATGTTAAAATGGACAAACTTCTGCAAAGGAACTAATAATACATCAATCTCAAACAAACCCCCCAAGGTGACTGTAGAGTAGTTTCATGTCATTGGTGATTATACTTTATACCCCCATCAAGTGGGAATCTCACCCCTATCTGTTAACAATCCAGATCTATGTACTTGTTCCTATGTTTGTCATTGGTTTTACTTTGCGAAATTAGACAGTCGTACTTTTGACAGTGAGAATTATTTCCCACTCGACCAATCTCTCCTCAAGCAGAGAGACGGCATAACAAAGTATTAGTATTTAGAGAATGTTGACTTGAATAGATACCTATATATTGGATGTTTGTCTATGTTTATTTACTTTATCGTACTGCTTTTGCTCTTTCTGTTTTGTGCATTAGTATACTGTGTATAATTTTATATGTATTCTGTCCTCCGACTATGAACCCCTGCCTCCGATCTATCTGGTGTATAGTTATCAGCTTTGCAGAGTAGTTTCAATATATCTGACTTGTTTTCTTGTTCCTTTTGGCGAACATATCACGAATTCATTATAGCATCATGCTCTTTGAGAAGAGCAATCATAGCCTCCCTCGATCCATCCACATCCAATCCTTTCTCATCCAGCATCTTCCTCAAAGTTCCTACCCTCATTGTATTGTATTTGATGCTTTCCTCCATATCTTCGTCGCCGTTCCCACTTTCACTCGGATGGCCTCTTGCCATGGCTGTTAAAAGGTCTGTCATCATATCACTCGGAACATCACTGAATGATACCTTGCCGATGATACTGTGCTTGTTTTCAATAATATAGTCCATAACGGCCTCCGTGAGTAGGGCGAGGTTCTTGGAATCGGCGTAGAGTAAAATGTCAATCATATTATCGATAGTAATTTCATTCGATTTGACATAACAAGCTTCGGCCTCAAGCTTCAAATTCACTACTCCGTACTTATCACATGCGTTAATGATATCCTCTGGATTAGATTCTAACTCCTCACCAGATAATTTGCCACCGTATGCATAGTAGAGCATGTGCTCGAATATACCAGGTGATACATCTGTGATTGAAACGGTAGTAATTCCTCCTCCACGTGAAACTGCCCCACACATTTCATAAAGTGCTGAAGCATTATTCTTCAATATGAGTCTATGGGCATGGAAGTTAGTAGTGGATTTGGCCTTTTTATGTCTACCTTTTGTTTGTTGTTGTTCTTCTACCTCAAATACTACATCAGCCGTTTCTTCTTCATTGAATAATTCAAGCATGTTTTGATTGAATTGATTTGTTGGTACGAAGTGTGTTGCATCGTTACTACCAGTACACGGAAGCTTCATGCGAACCTCAACAATCAATGATCCTTGTACTAATAATTTCATAATTGTTGATCTCTTTGCAAAGCTAGAGTAACATCTCGCATTATCACCCCCACCAACTTCACCAAACTCACATATATGCGGTTCAGTATCGACCACTTCTTTGCCATGTGCATCTCTAACACTGCAACCCCAATGAATTGTAATACTTTCATTCGATCTATTACTAAGTTGTACTGCGACCATCCCTTCGGGTGAATCCTCCTCACCACCGGGCCATATGGACAATCTCCACTTATGCCAAAAGCAAAAAAAAACAGGCGATTCGACGCATTCATCTCTTGCCGTAGTAAGATTAACGAAACCATGAAAGTATACATTGGTGGTTATCCAACCTTCAATTTTTCCAGGTGGTGTTCCAACATCTACTCTGTATGTGTTACTTGTGTTTATTGTCCTCGCCATAATAGATTATGTAGTAGAATGAAGTAGTTAAAAGTGGTCACCTTGACCTTAATTTTTTCAGTTTCAATTGGCAACTTGAATATCTTATCTAGACCACCGGATACTTGGCACACTACTACAATCGAAAGGCCGTTAAAAACTAATCTATATTAGATATTGTTTTCATACAATGGACTGCAGTTTGAGTGGCGTGTGGCAGTTAGGTAGAGTTAGGTGTAGGTTGATTTTCTAGGAAGTTTCACAATAATAGAAGTTTCATCACCAAAGGTAGTTATTTTCAATATCTAATATCTCTACAATACGCTCTTACTTATTAGAGATGGCTGCGCTATCAGATTTGATATTCGCACTATTATTATCCTACATCAACATAAATTATCATGTGGACGCACTGAAATTAACATCCCTCGGGTCAACATTATTTGATAAAAGTACCGATGATGTTATCGCAGCAACAACCAGCCATGATGATTTAGTGGATTATTCTACTATGGCATGCTCTGTATCTGATGGTAGTAGTAACAACGAACCACTGGCGACATGTACATCAATTTATGGAGTAGATAATTCATTTCCAATTCAACATTCATATGATATTAATATTAATGACAATCCATTAAATGGTGCACATAAGAAGATGTATTATGATAACTTCCTACAGGGCTGTCGTGATTATTTTCATCCAGAAGGGTATAAATGTGATGGTAGTGAGAGGGATAGAATTGAGATGAACTTACGCCAGCCTGGCAGTATGTTTGTAAGTGATGTATGTTTGATTTGTACTCCAATTGCAATACTTATGAACTTACTTTTTCATTTACTATGATTTATGTTTTGTGTATTGCAATAATGTATATTAACTTTCTCATTTGACTATATACTCATACTACATTCAATAGAACTACACAACTCTTGGTTTTCACAAAGTACGTGCTCCCAGCCATGTAATGGCTCTAATCAATAAGTTCTGGAAACAAAAGTTCACAACACCTGAGAACATACCAAATGAAACGTGGAGCCCTGGAAACACATACACCAATCACTGGATCTCGCCGACCAAAATGCTACAAATAGATTCAACGACACGTAAATCAATATGGGAAGCATCAAAAGAATCATTAGAACAATGGACAGGTGTGGAATTATCACCAACATCATTGTATGGAGTGCGTGTTTATACCGACGATGCAGTATTGGCACCTCATGTGGATAGGATGCCATTAGTTATTAGTGTCATTATTAATGTAGCACAGGATGTAGATGAACCGTGGCCTCTGGAGGTTTACGGACATGATGGCAAAGCTTACAATATTACAATGGAACCGGGAGAGATGATATTTTACGAGAGTCATTCTGTGATACATGGTCGTCCTTTTCCATTGAAAGGTCGATATTATGCGGTGAGTATTTTTGAATATATGATTATATTGATTGAATGGAACGACTTCTCATACAACATTCAAACATCTCAGAATGTCTTCGTCCACTTTGAACCGCTTGGTCATACCCAACATGAAGAAGAAGGCAGTTCTGAGAATGAAGAAAGCTTGAAAAGTTTGTATCAACTAGCGTGGAATAAACTGCAATCTAAATGCAGTGATGACGAAGACTGTAAACAAAGAGTTGATCTGAATCTCAAGAATAAGGTTCCTCATTATATCATACCTGGCTCTGAAGAGGAAAGAAGATGGCTTCAAACTCACCCAAAAGCCAGAGTTGTAAGTGTATATATTTCTTATCATACCGACTCTACTCATTATATCACAATATAAACCATTCTCATTTACTTAATCATCTATTCACATCTCAAAGGATACCAGTAAAGACGAAGGATGGGTGAAAGGGCTAAATGTTCACACGGCGGCAAGTAGTGGCGATATGGACGCCTTAATTGCAATCGCTGGCAAGAATATTGCTCTTCTAAAGAAGAAGGATAACAACGGTTGGAACAGCCTGCATGAAGCAGTGAGAGGAGGGCATCTAGAAGTCGTGAAATTCTTGATCGAAAAAGGCTTGGATAAGGATGAAAGAACACATACTGGAGACGGAGGTAGTCCACTTTGGTGGGCGAAGAAGACACACGGTGTAAAGCATCCAGTTGTTCAATACTTGGAGAGTCTTGGTGCCAAGGAGATTCCTCCAAAAGGTCATGACAAGATTAAGGATAAAGACTGATGTGTTGTCTTGTCCTTGTATCAAGTAACTGCTACTATTAGTCATTATAATCTTCTTTCCCCCATCATTCATATTCATATAAATCTACCCCCATTCATAGTATCTCATCATTTCCAAACCACAGAAATTGACTCCCCATCAAGAGATGCACAACTCTCATCCATTTGGCCACCACCGCCCAAGGTTTTTGGAGGAAATCCTGCCTTTAGCTCAAACGTCTTGCCCTTGATCTCCTCGGAGTTTGCCACAAATGTGTGAACATCTCGGACAAGCTGATTTTCACCAAAAGATTTCACAATACGCTTGCCATTCGGCAGCTTGATTTGAACACGGGCAACATTGCCAGTAGAACTTGGTGCACCATCTTCCACACTACTTTTTTCAACCGCCGGTGGCTTGGATTCCTCTTCCTTTCGCATTACATTGTCATCATCTTTTTTTATTTCTTCGAGACAATCAAAGAACTCCTCTCCCTCACCAGAATCACGACGAGATGAACCACCACTATTCTCTTTGTCCTCATTTACTTCCACTTCCTCCTTGATGGCAGCCTGTAACTGCTCCTCTTCTGTTAGCTCAATGTGTCGTTTGTTAGATGTCTGATCTTGCATACTACCTTCTTGGTGCTTGAATTGAGTATGAGATTGAGACTCTTTCTTAGTTGGCACACTCCCAGCCTTGTCATCGTCATCATCATCACTGTCTTCCTCATCTGATGACAGCTCAATGATTTCCTCTTTGTCATCTTTACTTTTACTACCGAGCACCTCACGCTTACTCTCAACTCGTTCTTCTTTGACTTTTGAAGAAAACATCGACTTGCCGTAGAGCAAATTGTCATCATCATCATCTGAATCATCATCAGATGATTCATTGTCGCCATTCAATGGAGGATTATTGCTTGTAAATGATGCTGCCACCTTTACATCGTCATCGTCATCATCATCCTCGTCGTCGTCGTCGTCATTATTATCACTACCGCTTGAACCATCTTCCTCCTTCATTACTGAAGTCTTCTTCTTCTTTCGTTCATCTCTGGCTGCAATAATCTCCTTTAGTTTGTTGTCAAGATCCTCAACTTCGTGAGGTAACAAAGGGGCGTCCGGATCTCCACGCTCAGCATTCTTTTCCTTAAGCAAGGTTCTCATTTGTATAATACCCTGCAATGATTTACCAATTATCCCACTCAAGTCACGATAGTTCATATCGACTCTCGTTCCGATGGAACTTCCATCGGCAAGAACTATACGACTGTTTTCTTGTTTCATGGTATTGATTTGCCGCATGACAATATCCACGGTACCAACAGAGTCAAGATAGGTTATCTTTACATCTTTTGTTTGTTTCAAACGATGACTATTGAAGAGAGACGGGATGATATTACCAAAAACATGAGATATGAGGGAAAGGAAGTTCCAACAAAAATACAAATCATACACTTACATACGAGACTCTGCTTGGTCATGAACCTGCGGATTAAACCAACGGTCAAGGAATAACATATGGTTGGCCTCGATTATATTCAACCCCACGCCGCCGCTTTGAACTGGAAGATGCGCGTTTCATAGTTTATGGATATGGAGAGAGAGATGATAGTAACTTCTGTTAGTACATGTGGTATGTAAAGATAATCAAACAAAGGCAAACCAAGGTCAAATCAAACAGCCAAGTCATCAATACTTCACATTGACCACTTGAATTCATACGACAAAACAATACTAACGCGGACTTTCCTGAAGCTAGAAGTACCCGGCAGGCTTTGTTTTTCTTGAATCTCCTAAGGTCCTTTGCCCTACGCTCCTTTGAGATGTCGCCATCATAGCGACAACATTCATATCCCATATCAGTAAGCTTGCCTTCTAATAGGTCGAGAGACCCCTTGAAGAAGCTCATGACTATCATCTTATCATTCTGAGGTACTTCATTCACCCACTTTAGAGCAGCCTCGATCTTGCTTGTATTTGTATATCCAGACTTGTCAGTAACTATGCTGTTCACTTCTTTACACAATACTTCTCTGTCTTCTGTATAATGAAGACGAGCGCTTAGATCATGGCATCTTGGACAGTCCTGGCAGTCTTGCTCCTTGTGGATCTCAAGACACTTCTCATGAGCAAAGTGACAGCAATCACTGCCAGCCACCTTGCAAATGTCTGAGCCGAGCTCGATAATTGGCCCTTTGTCTTTTTCTTCGTCTTCGTTGGATTCTACGAAAGGTGACAACTGGTCGTAATCGTCATCGTCCAACATATCAGCTGCTAGGCCTGACATTTCAGCAAGTGCTCGTGCAACATCATCTTTATTCAGGCCACTCTCTTCCTTAACATCATCACCTTTGGCAGAAGCCTTGGCAATCTTTTGGGATATAGTTTCTCGACACAAAACACAGCTCTTCTTATCTTCTTCGTTTTTCAATAGGTGTTGACGGCTTGGAGAGAAGACTTTGGAAACCTCTCTAGCTAGAGGTAGGACGGGATGGATATTTGCCATTCGGCAACAGGAAAGACATGCCATCATGATAGTCATCATTTCTCTTTGTCGTCTTATATTGCCTTCGTCCTCCTCATTCTTTAACTGATTCAGTATCAGGCCACTCTCTTCCTTAACATCATCATTCATCGCTGCTGCAGCAGCATCAGCAATCTTTTGAGTTATGGTTTTACCTGTCTGAGATCTCTTGTCGATCGAGTGGCTAGTATTAAACAAGTCTTCATCCTTCCTTCCAAAGGGTATTAGAGGATGAATGTATGAAGTTCAAGACAATAACATATAATACTAGTAGACACTTAAGCTCTATTTGCACTGGCAATAGTCTTACATAAAGATGGCTTGACCCACTCCAACTTGGCATACTCACTACCCCTGTATCTCTGTCCAACATTGATCTTTCCATGATCCTGTCCACAAACACATTCACAATCGCCCTTGATGATTTCTGTAATGAAGCAATCGATTCCCTTATAGGTGGCATTGCTTGGTGCAATACTGTTCAACCCACGGTGGTTGATCTGGATACCAGACAACATGATACCAGCAATCTTGATGAAATACTCATCACAGTCAGGATTGGGGCACTTGACACTGAGGATCTTGATGATGTTGGCAACAATCCTAACTGCAATCTGATGTCTATTCGATTTACCCCATTCCTTCCAGTTATTCTCTCGGTAGTGAGTGATAGTCTCGAGATCGAGATGAAAGTGAAACCAAACTGATAGCTTGATGTACTCCCAGCTGCAAGGAATATCTGTTGTCTTGCCAAATGCATCTACTCCCTTCAAATCAAGGATGAACGAGCGAAGCTCCTTCAATTGAAGCACTTCCCTAATCGTTCGGCTATCCTCTCCAAACATATCAAGGGGGTATGTCATCCGAGGATTCATGGCCTCCTTTAGTAGCATATCAAAGTTGGGGATACGTCCATTCTCATGGCAGCATACGCATACTGAGATTGACGATTGAGTATGTTAGATGGTGATATACAAAGCGAGAAGTATACAGACAAGAAGCAGAGTAGCGCTACTTACTGAGACGAGTCTTCAATGCCTCAAAGATCAACCGATTAATATTGCCAGTTGATGAGTATTTACTACAAATCTCAACCTTGAGCCAATGTGCAAGCAAATGATCTAGATGCCAAGCAAACAAATCTGCTGGGTCGTCACCAGGCGTACGATGGCAATTGCAACATTGCAAACACAGGATCCGCATTGCATTGAATACAATCTCTCCTAACATCGTCTTCCAATCATTATTCTCCCATCTATCTTGATATGGTTCGTTCTTCTGTACAACTAGTTGATTGATTGTATATCCGAGAAGTTGGAAAACAAGACCTTCAATCACCATGTATTCGGGTTGACTCTGCATATTTGACATGTAAAGGCATATCTCAAAGAAGAATGAGTATGCCAATATCACAGACAGTATAGTCTTGTGCTTGTTGTCACTCTGTGGTTGAGATGATGAAATGGAAGATGAGATGATATGTGTGTTAGAGAAGATTATAGAATTGGCATGAAAGATAAGAAGGCGGCAGTACAACTTACCTCTGACTGTGTACCGACCTCTCCCTCCTCTTGATTCTCCTCCTCCTCCTTTTGCTTTTGCTTTTGCTTTGCAATTGCATCCTCCTTCTCCTGTTCCATCTGTTTACTCTCCTTAGAATCACTTTTCACAAATGGATCAGTTGATTCATATTCCTCATTGTGGGATTCAACATAATGTGAGTCTTGGGACATAAAGTCTTCACGCTTATTGGCACTCGGGGCTTCCGCTATAGCTTCTTTCTCCATCTCCTTATCACTCTGCTTCTCATCCTCACGTTCATCTCGGTTGTTCTGTGCTTCGTTTCGCTCGTCAATGTTCCGTAACATATCAAAGAAATAACTCCTAAGCACTCTCTTGCCCGAACGATCCTTTGCATGAGTATGGCAAACACCTCGACTAGTGGCATCCTCATACCTCTCCAGTCCTTCAGCATTCTCGTCTAATACCATACTTGTCAAGGAAATAGTTCCATTATTCTTGTTCCAGCGAGCAAATTCCATACCTCTTTCCTTGGCTTTCCAAACAAGTTTCTGTTGATAAAGTGAGCAGTAGTAGAGAGTAGTATGAGAAGTGAAGTAAGTATATAACAATCAAGAATCACACACGGGTAAGATTTCTACTTACATCAAAGAAGACAACTGCACCATCGGTGCCATAATCAAAGACATTGTATTTGCCACCATATCCGACCCATTCTGAGTAATCTGTTGTCTCTTCGTTGTATAACTCATTGATAATTCCAAGAATGTCTCGGTAGGCCTTGGGGGATGGATGTTTGCCTCCACCAATGTTGCAACCAAACACAAGTATATTACTTGTATTACAAACTAATGCAACTTCTTGTTTACTTGCAAGTGAAGATACATCGACGCCATTGATATATACTGCGGCGGCGGATGGTAATGGTGCAGCAGCATTGGAAGTATCACCATTGCCATTCTCCTCCTCAAACAACACCTCTTCCTCTTCCTTGGACTCATCAGATGATACTTTATTCCGATCTGAACGAAGGTCCTCGTGAAGAAATTCATCAAGTATTTCAGCTAGGAGTCCTGATTTGAGCTTTGCGGCACCCTCTTCATCCGTTTCTATATCAATACCTTCCAATCCACTAATAAGATGTAAAACCTCTTTTGGGATGAGCATTTGCTTGGTATTCTCTATATCAGATAGAGTTGGTTGTTGTGGACTTTCATAGTTGATAGCAGTAGATGCTGCTGTAACATTGTTACATACTCCTCCTCCACAACAGCTACAACTAGTTGGAGGAGTAGAAGGAGGAGAAGTATCATCATCCATATCATCATCATCATCATCCATATCAACATCTCTCCCCCCGCCATTGAATGATATATTATCATTTTCATTCTCCCCCTCCTCCTTGTTGCGGTTTGTATTCCACAACCGTTTAGCAACTTTATTGAAATTAACAGTTTTGCATAATGTACTATATGCATCCATACCTCGTTTGACGAGGCTAGTATAAGAAGACGACACGCCGTAGCGTGCGTTGTCAGGAGTACTAAACTCTCCATTCCTAACCTCCCCAAAACTATCATCCCCTCCATTCCCAACCCCAAACTCCAATCGATTATTAGAACCGCCATTATTATCACTATACTTTAATGCACAACGAGACTTCTCCGTTGTATCATCTCTATCATCTTGATCCTATTATTAAGATATTATTTTTGAAAGATTAGAATAGAACAATGTGTAAGTATATCATATTAATATATAATAATAATAATAACAACAATATCATTGAAATAATAAATATATACTTACCAAACTTGCATATGCATTTGTTGTATTGTTTATTCTGTTGCTTAGGGGATTCTGCAACACGCACGATGTCGAGCTCGTCGATGTTGACAATTCATTATTGTTGTTGTTGTTGGAAGAGGATGATGAAAATAAATAATTATAGTTATCATCCTCCACCCTATCATTTCTGCTTAAAGTATATCTCTTCCTACGCAATTCATTTGTATTATCAACCTCTCCATTGTCGTGTGATGGATTGGGCTCAGCATCATCTCTCTTCCTAATATTTCCTGTCAAGCTTGCTTCTTGCTGAGAATTATTCATAATTGTCTGTTGTCATTGAATTTAATACAAGCGACGCCGGTGTATTCCAGACAATTAATCTAATAAATATTCAGAGAATACGAATAGCTGCGGTGGATTTATTGCGTCGTCTCCACCTACGAATAGTTATCAAGTAGGCAGTAAATTGAGTTGACTTTGGTTGTTTGCAAAATTAACAATATTTGTACGTCGTACTTAAGGTACGTACCGTACGCTTACTTATTTAGTAAAGTACAATCCCAATGCTACAAAACAAACAATAATTAAGAGATGGGGTACTGAAGAGGTTGGCAACACTCATTAAGCAGCAGCTAATCCTAATATTGCAACACATATCTAACCTTGCTAAATTATTGGTAATACCTATATGACCATTTAGTATAAAAACTAGGATATCAAAATTATATAGTATAATATTATGACACAGTGGACTACTGTTGAGCAACAACAATTCAAAAAGGGTGTTATAAAGCATGGATGGGGTAAATGGAAGTTGCTTAGTGAAAAATGTATCGCAACTAGGACTATGGAACAAGTAAAGTCTCATGCACAAAAGTTTCTAAAGTGGTTAGTTTGCAATAATATTGTGTGATAGATTGTTGCAATGTTCTAAGTTTCATCTCATAACGTTATACTTATCTTCTCTCTAGTCACCCCGAAGAACAGAAAGCACTAGTGAAACAACATAAGGACAAATCAAAGAAGGATAAGAGTGATAAATCAACATCAAAGAAGGGTGCTGCACCAAAGAAGACTACTGCAACAAAGAAGACTACTGCAACAAAGAAGAAGGCTGCACCAAAGAAACGTAAATTCCTTAATGATGGGAATGAATCTAAATGCCGCAAGTGTGGAGGTGGCAGCAAGCGTAAAGATGGCAAAGGTAAGATATTGATACTTGTTGCATATACATATTATCATACAATTCTATAATCACTCACAAAAACTGTCACTCCTATCATTACAATAGATCTCATTTGTTGTGAAGGCTGTCCACATGTGTACCATCCAGGATGTATCGGTGCGAATGATGCAAATGATCTACCTGAGCGATGGTTTTGTGAATCATGTTCATCCAAGGAGCAATCCTCCGCTACTTCAACAGCAAATAGTGCTAAAAGAAGGAAGAAGGAGAAGGATAACACCGCTGCATCAAATAACAAGAATAATGATAAGAATAATGACGAGGACGGGGATGAAGAATTGGCTAAAGCCGTTAGTAAGGAGAGTGACGAAGACGAGCAATCCACTCCTGGGGATAGTAACTGGAATAGTGATGAAACAACTAATGAATTAGTAACATTAACCCTGGAGAAACAAGTTCGAAGTCTTGAAGAAACAATCTATAATGCAGCAAGAGCTATCCTGCACAAAACATTTGATAAAAAGGTTGAAGCATTTACTGATAAAGTTAATAGTTTGAATGGAGAGATTAAACTATTAATGGACTTAGAAGATGTTCTGAACAGAGCAGAGTCCTCGGGATTAAATGTACCATCAATTAATAATCTTGACATTGATAATAATAAAAAGCAACTGGCGATAGATTTACGCACCAAGAAAGGCAAGTTAGACGAGGCTGAGGCAGCTTTAAAGGCTGCAAAAGAGAACCTCGGCATCAATGATCACAACTGGAATGAGTGTGCCCTCAAACTACAGTCAATACTAACAATACGGAATCGAAATGATAAAGTTCTATTTTCACTTGGTATTGATAATAATAACGACGTTGATGACGATGAGACTGTTGATGATAGTCAAACAGGCACCCTTATTAAAGATGTCGAGAGGGAAAGCGAGAAGTTTATTACAACTTTCGTCAAATCATTCAAATCACAATTAGAAAGTAGTAAGAAAGATGTGGTCAATACACAGTATAGTGCCGAGCTTCGTCGAACAGTCTATCCTCTCTGGATCGAACGACTACATGCCGGTCACAATCAACACACGGCAAATGAATTGAAAGAATTCCAAGATGACAGGAGGGATAATTATCCCGGTGGTAAAGAAAAGTTTGATGAAAAGTTTAGTGCAACAATTACTACTTTGGAAGAAGACTGTAGTCGGATGAAGGAGGAGTATGAAAAGGCCGAAAGTGTATATGAAACAGCTGAAAATCGTTTGGCAACTGATGCAAAGGCACTAGATAAGACGCTACGAGAGATGTTGAAAATTACAATTGGTAGTAATGTTACTATTCAGCCAGCATTAAGGGACTTTGAGGACTGTCCTCTCCCTGGAGTGGCTAGCGTGGCAGATGATGACAGCGACAATGAGGAGGAGGATGATGCCAATTTCGATGAGACGGGAGATGCAGTACGGGCAAAGTGAGTATAGATTTGCTTAGAAGGCAGTATTAGATAGATATCGGTAATTCAGTATAGTTCATAATTAAAGTGGTTCAAGTGCATCACTCGGCCCATCAAGCTTGCCACTGTCATATAGGGCTGCCAAGACGGAAAGGCTAGAAATGTCTATGTAGGTCAGTTCTAAAGTATGTATTAGTAAAATAAACCAATGTAAAGTTAGTAAAATACACAGCAAGCTCTGAGGGACGAACCGGCACGTTGATCACTTTCCTTTCCAAGGGAGGCAATTTCTTTCCCAAGATGTCCTTCTCTCGTCGACACATGAAGGTCATCCTCCAGTCTCTTACTGCTTCAACTATCTTCTGTGCTGTGCCTTGAGTTGCTTTCTCCCACCAATCAACCTTTAATGAGTTATGGTTTGAGGAAGAGGGAGGGAGTTGTTAGGAAAAGTGTAACTCAAAACACAAAAATGTTAAACCTCATAATAAATACCAACTTACCTTGGCTGATGGATGACGAGCGTCGATATACGTCATAAGTGCAGCCATATCACGATGGGAGTTATTGTATGGAGTACCAGTAAGCAGGATAACTCTCTTTGTCTGAGCACCCAATAGAGCAGTGCCAATCCCCCAGAATGCGAGAACTTCAAGTTGAACAGTTGATGAAAACTTGTAAGAGAAGATGACAGGGTATACAACCAGCCAAGTTTACCACTTACCATTCTTGTGAAAGTGCGCCTCATCAACGATTACACTCTCAAAACAGGCCTCCAGAGTCTTCTCTCCTACTAATCGAGTGACACAGTCCTGCCTAGGCTCTTTATTACTCTTCCTATATTCATTCTTCTCCTTTCCTTTGTCACTACGGTATTGATTCCTCAACTTCTTGAGTAATTTAGGAGGTACATTTGGGAATAGAAGAGACTTCTTCTGATACGCTTTCAACTCGGTTGTGTTGCATTCGAAGGCTTTTTTCATCTCACTTTGTACTCTATATCTTGTGCAGATTATGTAAGAACCTCTTTTGACAGTGCTCTCTTTTGTCCTGCGTTTTGTATCCGACTTCTTTTCGCCAAGAATAATGATCCTCGCAGGTTCAATACCTCCATCGACTAAAGTATCATACCATTGCTCCATTACATCATCCTGAGGTGTGACGATGAGCGTAGGTAATTGTTTATTCTTTTTCTTCTTTGTCGTCTTGTTCATGGCTGCAGCTGCCGCTGTGCGTAAGACAACACCCGCAGACGCTTCAATGGTCTTTCCGAGTCTGGTGAATGGTTAGTAGTGAATAAACAGCATCACCCAAATGACTCACAGTAGAAAGACATGTCATAACTTACCCCATTTCGTCTGCGAGAAGCATGCCCCGTTCCTTTAGCATCAAGGTCGGTTGAATAAGAGTCTGCTGACGGGCATGAAAACCAATAATATCCAACTGAAGCATCTCCCGAAGTTGCTTTTGGACGGCTTCATCTTCTTCTTGGTCAGAATCATCGGAACTTGCATCTGATGCATCTGATACCGGAAACGAAGCGATATACCCTGCAACAAAGCGTACTGCCTCAAACTGATGAGTATGAATGTTGAAGTCAAAGCCACAATCCCAAAGTAACAACTGTAATACTTTGTCTTTATCACACTCGATTTTCGTTAGATAATTCAACTTATCATCTCGTGAATCACTTGATAACCAATTCAATCGATCCAATTTTTTATCGGTATCATCAAGATCAGATTCTGAAGAAGATGAAGAAGAAGAGTCACTCTCTTTTCGCTTGATCCATCCTTCACCCGCCTTTGATCTACTGCGACGCCGTTCTTCCTTTGCACTTCTTTTCATGAATGGTTTCATACTAATCAATTCTTCTTCATCACTACTTGAATCCTCATCGGATGAAGAAGATTGTAAATCAATACAATCTACCTTTCGCTTTTTAGATAAATCTCCGTTGTAGTTCTTCTTTAATGACTCTTTCTTGGCCATCATCAAATCTTCATCCTCATCATCACTATCAGTGTCTACAAGGTCTTCGATGTCTTCATCATTATTAGTCCATTTCCTTCTTTGGATACGGCCCTTGTGGGTGTTCCTCTTGCTATCATCGCTATCCTCTTCATCTGAAAATAAAGCCGCTTTGCGTTTTTGAGAAGGGACTTTGAGACTATCATCCTCATCATCATCCTCATCTTCATCCGAAGTCTCCAATTCGAGTGAATGTTTGGACAAACTTTTAGCTCTTTTTGATGGATTAAAAGCTAGTGGTATAGTTGTATCACTGTCTGAATCATTTTGCAAGGCATCATTTGGAGAGGTTGTAACTCTTCTTTTGTCCTCCCTCTTCTTGGGAGGAGGTTTTGTTGAATCACTATTAGACGGAGAATCTCCCGTTTCTAACGTAGCAGCAGTATCTGACATTATATTTAACTGTATTATCCCTTCTATGTTGTGAAGATGGCGATAGATATATTAGAAAAGTGTACGTACTCGTAATTCATCCAAACAAAGTGAAATATCTGCACCAACACAACTACTACTTACCACTAGTGTATCAAAGAGCTGTTTTATGTTGATGTAGTATTATTTTGTTTGGGTACTAAAAGTATGATAGTATTCGCTTATTCGTTGTGTACCGTCGTGAGATAGTGTTTATTGTATATTGTATGTTTTAGTACCTGCTTATATATGCTTGTATAAACAGTAATTATCATATTACAAATGCCAATGAGAGATTGAGAAGATGATATCGTGTGTAAGAAAAAATGTGTCATTATGGATTGGTTAAATATAATATCACACGCGGATGGATAGGTTATATTTACCGTCTGCAACAATAGATAACCATATGTACTCTTAAATCATCAACCATTTACCTCTTCCTTCATTAATATAACATGCACCAACACACCGATATCAATCCAAACACACACCAATAACATGCACCACAAGAAAGAACTGGGACCACAATCCGCATACTTTTTTTAAGACGATTGACATAAGTAAAAGACTAGGCACTGCCACCCCCACCTCTAGATAACAACTTCACCTATCAAATAAACAATATAATAAACACTCACCCTATCTTCTTCTTGTGGATATAATACACACCACTCTCTTATTTACGAGCTTCTAAGCTAGAGCTGTAGGGGGAAAAATCTGAAAAAAGAGAGCATTTTTGATTCAGTCGGCGATGAAACGGTTGGTATCCTAGCAACTACATATATTACTCAGCATCAGATCAGACAAGGCCCGCTGTCTATCTCGTATGGTATGCGTCATCGCTACAGTCCCCACTATTTTGGAGATTAGCGCGAACCATTCAGCATCCCTGGCCGCAGGCCAGAGGGATGCTGAATGAGAGCGCGGAATTTCATGGCGTCACTCGACCATCACTAATTGATAATTTGATATTGATATTGATGACGATAGCACTGCAATAAATATTAGAACCGATCTATACTAAACTAATACTCATCTCAAGCACAGAATAGTTCTAGAAGCTCGTTAGCTGCGGCGTTATGTAGCTATTGATTTGATACCTACCTAGAGTTCACTCCAAATCCTATTTATTTTGTATTTTGTATGGCGATCTAACGAGCTTCGCAATGTGAACCTCTTATCCGTTACTTTTTTTACATAGCAGGGAATTGGGTGTGTGTTGGGTAGATATGAATGTATCGGCGCGGACTTATTGGTGATAATATACTTCACAAAGATATAAATTATACTACGTTTGTTATTGGTGTTGTTAGAATATTACTTGCAAAGGTTGATAGGGTTGATTGACCTTATCATAGGTATCCTAATCAATTAAACAATACATACAAAACATGAGCAATTCAACACCATCATCTCCAAGAAACAATATTGCAGTAACTGAACCTTCATCGCCGGGTACAATAGAGAAAGGCGAATTAAATTCACGTAAATCAAAGAAGATTGTTTCTCCACAACGGCTACCAAATAATAGAACATCAATACCTAATACACATAATAATAATGCATTTATAAAATATGGCAGTTTGCTTCTTTTAGTTGGTCAAATGGTTGGATTGGTATTATTAATGAGATATACTAGAACACACACCAATGGTGGAGATTTATATTTAGCTTCTACTGCTGTCTTCATGATGGAGGTGAGTATATTCTTGTTCTTCTTTACTATATACCATTGCAACTCTTATAATCTAATGCAACACCACACTTCTGAAACATATCAGGTGATGAAGTTCTGTATATGTCTTGGAGTGGTGTTCTATCAAACTGGTAATCTTACTGCAGAACTTCACAAACATTTACAGCTACGTACCAAATACTCTATCAGTTGAAAATCTTAACAACTGCAGTTTTCTCAGCTGTTATGCTTAAAAGGAGATTTTCAACGACTAAGTGGGCATCTCTTTTTGTCCTAACTGTAGGAGTTGCAATAGTGCAAGTATCAGGGAGTAGTGATGCATCTGATAATGACGAAGATCGGAATAGATTTATTGGACTGGTTGCTGTTTTATGTGCAACATGTACCAGTGGGTTTAGTGGAGTTTATTTCGAGAAGATATTAAAAGGATCAGAGATTACTCTATGGATTAGAAACATACAAATGAGTTTACCGAGCATGATTATTGCATTGATAACTTGCTACTTGGAGGACTCAGTTGAGATATCAGCCAAGGGATTCTTCCAGGGCTACTCGCCGATGGTAGTAATTACTATAACAGTACAAGCTGTGGGTGGATTAATAGTGGCAGTGGTCGTGAAGTATGCAGACAATGTCCTCAAGGTATTTGCAACTTCCTTTAGCATCATATTATCTTGCATAATATCGGCATTTGCCTTTGACTTTCGACCTAATCTTCTATTCATAGTTGGAGCATCGCTGGTAGTTGGAGCATCTGCAATGTATTCTTCAAAGCCAGCTAACACAAACAAAAAGAAGAGAAGACAAGCGCTACCAGTTACAGGAACAAGGAAGACTAGTTTGGTCATGTAATATAGACACTGAAACGAACCAAAGATATTACGTTTACAAAACTACCATATCTAAACTCAAACCATAGAACATGCAAAACAAAACCTCAACAACCAAGACTACCAATTCTCATCATGAATAGAAAGCATCTATTCTTCATCATCTAATTACCTTGACGGAGCACTGAAGGATGGAGATCATTCGACATTAGCCAGTAATAGTAGTGAGAATAAAATCAGAATCAATATTCACACTTACGCTGCGACGTCTTCTTCCGTGCTTCTTCGTCTGAGATCTCATCCCATGATCCTTCACTCCAGCGTAAGAATCTTCCACCATCTGCCTTTACAGACTGCATAATCTCCTTGAGTAGTTGGTATGAAATAGTTAGAAAGGAGGTGTCAGTTCATCGAGTTCTAGAGTAGAATGAGTGCAGTTTCAAACGAACATGTAGAGTGCTTACCTCAGACAACGCCGTCTTGTCTTTCTTTCGAGCCTGTTGATATGCAGTCCTCAACTGCCTGACATAATCACGGAAACGCACATTACCCTTGTGTCTATTGAAACTCCCGCCACGACCACAAAGAACATCAACATCAGTAGGAGAATCAATTGATGCCTTCTTACTACCCCTCGTTGTAACTTTCTGAAGCTGAGGGGGCTTGGGATCGATCTTCTTGGTGGCGGACGACACTTTCTTCACTGTACGACTAGATGACTTCACTTTAGTCTTCTTCTTCTTGGCCTTGAAAGGAACTTCAGACCATTTTGATGCAACCTTGGTTGTCGATCTAGCCTTCTGCTTGGAAGGAGAAGTACCAGATGAAGTAGAATCAATCTCCGTCATGTCACTAAACACAAACTTATCGTGCAACGGAGTTGCTGCTGCCGAAGACAACCCTGCTGCATGAAGATAGAGCCGACCTGGAGGACTAGTATTGCAAGTTGTGTTGGAAGTGCTGTTAGTGATAGTGTCCTTCTTACTTGCACTGTAGGTGAGCTGTTGAATAGTAGGATTGGTCAAACAACCGCTCTTCTTGCCTAATGCTAATGGTGTGGAAGATACCTCAGTCTTCTCAATCGGTGAGTCTTGAAGATACATCTTCGTGCCATATGGATTTGATACCTCCCTACATAAAGGATGACATTGACAGTATAAGGTGGGGGTATTATCTTGATTGTGAGAAAATGTAGTACGGCTCATCTTGTTGGAGGTAGTTGGGGTGTCCTCTGTAGATGATGCATGATGATATGCATGCTGCTTCATCATACCAACGCCACCAACATTCTCCGTTGACGGAAGAAGATGTTGCTGACTTATTGCATGCATGTTACCTCTCGACTGTTTGAATGATCTCATTGGTGAAATGGATACAAACGAGGTTGAGGATACAGCATAGGAGATAGGTTGTTGTTGTTGTTGTTGTTGTTGTTGTTGTTGTTGTTGTTGGTATCCTCTACTTCTTACAGATGCAGCTTGGGATTGAAGGGCAGTCATAGACTCCACACCACCATTCAAGAGATCTTGTTCACTGCCATGGATACCAGGTTTATAAGAATGAATGCCAACCTCGGATCTTACCAACGATTGCAACTCTAATCCTCGTGAGAAGAAGGAATCATCTCTTGGCATGGTACGAAGTTGAACTTTTACTTGTGCCATGAGATAATCCCAAATGATGGCCGAGGAGTTTGATGTGTTAGTAGTTGTACTGCTGCCCAAGTTGATAGGTGGTTGACTAGAGCTGTGCAAGTCATGATGCATGTTGAATGGAGTAGGTGGTAGTAGTTGTTGTTGAATATAATTGTTGCCGTGATTGGTATCATCATCTTGTGAAGATAGCAGCAGGCCAGGAGTAGGCGGAGGATGCTTGGTGATCATGTTGATATTGTTGTTACTCTTCTTTGCAGATTGTTGGCGTGTAGTGATTGTCATGCTATGAGGTGTGAGTGTTGCAATAGAATATATGATGTGTGAGATATTAGATAATGCAATCAAATCTCTGTGCAGGATTGAGAGATACAATTCAACGCTTACCTTCTCTGTCTCTGATGATTGAGGAGTCGTGAGTAGTAGTTCGATTGTATTATAATATTATGCTTCAGATGTGATGTGCTCTTGATAGACTTTATGTTTATGATCTATGGTCTAGTGAGTATGTTGTGTTATGATCAAATGCTAAACCAGACCAGAGGCTATTTGCTGTGCATGCACGCTGGAGACTTGAGACAAAAACTACTATTACTGCACAGCGGCGAAGTACATGAAAATCTAATATGACTTGTGTGAAGCAAGATGACTGCTTGAGATTAACCTCATTGCACAAGGATATAGCAATATCTAACAACAACAATAGTATTATATCACATGCACCATCACATCAACATTAAGCATATACATAGATCAAACAATCATGAACAATCAAAGAAGGTCAAAGCCTCAATCGTTAATGGCAACAATTGCTGCCGATCTTGATGCAGCACTGGCTCCTATTATTACACAGCCACTCCGTTATTGCTGTTGCCATCCATTAGATTATGACATATCAGATGATATATCCGAAGAATTATCCTACCACTATAAAAGTCGTCGAGGAGATTATCGATATGCTACTACTCAAGCAAGGCATAATATGAATGGAGCTGCTCAGTATCCTCACGAGCACAAGCCGTCCAAGAAGGAGGAGGTAGTCAACATCTCTAGACACCAAAGTGCTAGTAGTTGCTCGACACTAAAGACTCGTAACACTTTCAAACAACAGCATCAACACGATCAATATCAAGGAGACAATCCACACAACAACAACAACAATATAGATGACATGGAGGAGCCACCTGACATTACAAGATATCCCATCCTTGGCTCCTCGATGATACCAATCCCAAAAAGATCCTCAAGTGTTAGCACTTCAGTAGACACTTCATCTACTCATTCATCGTCATCTAGTAGTCAAGATATGTCTCTTTTATTTGACGAGGAAGTTGATCTATGATTGAACGTTGGCGAATCATAAAAGAGAGTTGTGCCTGAAAAGATACTTCACTTCATCAAAGTTCATGTGAATTGTTGTTGACTTGCAGGTATCGAATTGTATTGTAGACGTATTGTAACATACATAAATGTACCTGTTTGTATTAAACTGCATACGATGTGAATCGAATCATTCCTATTCTAGTAGAACGATATCAAAGGAGTCAAGTGCACGATAGACAGGATACTCCAAAAGAAAGTGTTTGATAGAATTGAAAGTTTATGTAGCGATGCAATTACTCTGTATCATATAGTTACCACAACATCTTATCATTACTGTTCAACTGGAAAGATATCACATACGAGACCGCTGCTTGTCAATGCCTCCTTGTAGTATTCGGCATGTTCTTGACAATACTCTCCGATGATTGCTTCACCGTGCTTGTGTGCTTGCATCATCTTACAATATGAATCCTCCTCAAATAGATGAGCATCTTGTACGAGACACCGACAGATGTAGCTTCGTGTATTACTTTCATCATCGAACAACTTGAGAGTCCACATCTCATATGATTCATCATCATCATTGAGCTCGCTTGACTTGTCGGCGTAGTTGTTCGATCGTTCTTGGGTAGTAGTCGACGATGTGACAAGGACGGGAGTATCTTCTTTCACAAGAGTAGAACTCTCTATCATATTACAAACTGCTACCATTTCGACGGTGGTACCAATGGTAGATGAATGAGTAGTAGATTTACTTGTAGGTCTAATTCTAGACGAGGTGGTGATTGGTGAGAGAGTAAAGGCATCGACAAATACTTGAGATGACGAAGCTAGCATGAAGATACCGATGAAGAGGAGGAAGTGTGAAAGCATGTTTGTGTTTGGAGGTTGATATATGGTATTTTGAGAGTAGAAGGGTGTGATATGGATCGATGATTTGATTTATGTGCATATGTGTTTGCTATGCTATGCTATGCTATGCAGTTGTCTGTGCAATATTAGTCTGTGCATTATTGACTTTTCCAACAACTCGTGCGTGTTGAGAAGATACTCATGAGAAGCTGCACAGAAGGATGACCACTCTAGATATGAAAGACTACTTTGATCTGTCTCATACAGGCTATATTAATACTAAACTGCATAGAGATATATTACATAGCATAAGATAATGATACAACACAGTCTCAGTCTCATACATACAACAACGCACAACTTTCAAAACACAACATATGAACATCATAACGATGACGAACCACAACGATACTTGGGGTGATGTTAATGCTCAGCTAGACTACTTTACCAATGCAGGTTTAAGCATTGATTCCATTTACAACTCGGCACTTACAACGGATAAGCTATTATCAATATCTCCTATCAAGTCAACAACATCCAGTAAGGAGACGACGACTACTTGGTATCTTGCAACAGAAGATCAGCTCGATTATCCTCGTGATTGTGAAGAGGATCTTCTAAGTAGTGACAGCATCAGTCTACCTCCTCTTCCTTCTACTCTGAGAAAGTCTTCATCTGTACTTGTTAAACAATCACAAGAACGTATGAACGTTTGTATTGATAAAGTTGCATTGCTTGCCAAGAGAAGAAGTAAGTTGCAAGAAGAAGTACAAGATATGAAAGTTTGTATTGACAAGGTTGCATTGTTTTCCAACAGACGAGCACGAAGAAGCAAGGCCAAGCATCAGATTTCAGCGTTGCAACGTCAAGCACTCAAGCATTATAAGAAGAGAAAGGCTAAGCATACAACAACAACAACAAAGAAGATATCAAACAAAGGTATCATGTCACCCACTGCAAATGATATCCTTCGTGGCCGAGGACAAACGATCAACAAACACGAGGGAAACATGAAGCTGAGAGATGAGGCACGAAAGTTACGAGACGACTATCAGGATGGAAAATTAGGGAAGTCAGAGAAGAAGTATCAGTACTCACTTGAGCTTGTAGAGAGAGTTAGATCTTATGGTGGACGTTTCTTGGAGAAGAGAGGTGATGACAATCTTTGGTATGAGATGAGTGAAGAGGATACTCGGAAGAAAGCTGCTCAAGGTGAGATATCTTGTTGTTGATATGTAGCTCGTCTTTCTCATCTTACTGATACTTACTACTTATTTCTATTCGATCTATCTTTTCAGTGCTCCGTGAGAAGAGATGGGAATAGTCGGTAGTAGATTGGAAGTAGAGCAAAGTGAGTGGACGATTGATACAGTTGTATAGAAATCAGATGATCGAAGTATCATGGTAGATGAATGATTGTAAATAGTGATGTCTAAAGTAACATATGTACATCACTTTATTATATCTTATCTTGCAATAAGTAACTGGCGTGTATAAGTGACCAAGTATAGACAATAGAGGTATAGAGTTGAGAGGAAGAAAGATGACTAGAAGTCGGAGTAGGATACTTTTAAACTTGATATTAATAGTATGTTATTAGATCTCTACTCAAGACTACATCATGTACTTGTCATGGTTGGTATAGATATAAATGATGTTCATCTATGCATACCATGACGTCTTGAGATACACTGTTCTACGAGCTGCTCGGCCAAAGGGAGATACCTTGCAACTTCTTCTTCAATTTCAATATTATGATTCACTTCAGAAAGAGCATCAGATAGACATGACGAGAACTCTTCTCTATCATCGTCAGAATCACCAACTAATAGCTCTAACATGTCATGAATACCTTCATCTTTAACCTGATCGGCCGTCATATCAACCACAAGACTCTGTTGTGCAAGTGATCCGCAGGATACCGCAACACTCTCCAGGAAGCCACGACGTGAGACTGATGATGATGTGTATGATGTTGAGGTCTGTGCCATATACAATCGAGTACTAGTAGAAGAAGATTGTATACTTGACGGACGACTTGTAATGTATTTATATGATTGAGTAGTAGCAGGTGCAGACGACGATGAAAGAGTGAATGCATTCGATTGGTTGAGTTCAAGAGCAAGGATACCAACGATGATGATTAAGTAGTAGTAAGACAACATGTTGATTTGAATGATTGTAGATTGTGATTGTTTGTTGCTTTACGAGATTATGAGTAGAAGACTTCATCTTCTTCTATGCAGTTTCACATCATATGCAATACAATGCAAGATGTGATGAATAGCAACACTGCATAGAGACACATTCCAACACAAATTAGCACAGAGATGTCGCATCACACAGGATACTTCAGGCCTTTCATTTGCAATGTAACATAAATCATTATCATAATTCATTCATTATCACAACAACCACAACCAATGATGAACGCTTGCTGTTATCTTCTTCGACGCTACTTCTTCAAGAAGATCTCTATCCACTCGCATTCAAATGATAAACAACACGAGAGACATGATTGGGATACCGTATCATCAGCAGAGAAGAAGCTTGCTGCTATCCTTGAAGCATGTCGGCATACCTCCGAGTCAAAGTCTACCATTGCTGCGAACAATTGTATATCAAACATTGAAGCTGACTGGGAAACGTTGGATGATCATGAAACAAGTATGAAACGTCAAGCTTGGGGTGTACTCCTGACTTTGAATGGCGAGAAGGAACCTACTTCTTTGACATTAGCATTAGATGTTGCAAGTCAATTCAATACCAACTGCATCCTTCATGAAGCCATTGAACTCGGTACCGATACACATTTGCTAATTCAACTGGCTACTCGATTTCCAATCTTGCTATCACAAATCGATGGCAATGGGAGATATCCTCTCCATGTGGCTTGCCAACATGGAGCATCTAAAGAGTTTGTCAAATTCTGTATTGATATGAATCCTTCGGCCGTCACCACTACAGATATCGAGGGTAACGATCCTATTCATCTACTTTGTAAAGGTACTTGGAAGGGTTGCTGGGATCATCATAAAGACAAGCAAACTGCAAAGACTGCAAAGTTTGTTGATCATCATATGAGGAGTATCCTCTGGATGCTACACAATGCAGGTACCCCGTCATCCGTCGTATTTGAAGATGAAAAAGGAGTAGGGTTGATTGAACATGCTATCGAAGCTCATCTTAGTAAGTTCTTTATCAAGGAACTACAAGACATGATTATAAGTTTCAACGAGGAGAAGGTTCGTAAGATGATTGCAAATCGATATAGATGTATTGGAGATACTCGTCAGTCGAACAGAAGTAGGCTAAGGCAGAGTAGTAGTCGTCCGTTCCTCTAATGGTATAGTATCTTTGGTTTGCAATGTTGACTATCGAGCTATGATTATGACATGATATCGTATCTCGACTATGTAGTTAATGTAGTAACCTAAATAAAAGACGAAGACTCTATTTTGATTCTAAGATATGAACATTATGTCTTGTGTAACTTTCTTTCATTAGAAACAAATGTTATATGATTGGAGATATACATCATTTGAAAGATAAAGATCAGCTTAAATTATACTATTTGAGACCACTATCATTCTCATCTCGTACGTATCACATGAAGTATCTCCTCATCCGTCAGACTGTGAGGTATCTTTCTTTTCTAGTCGAGGATAGATAAGGCACTAAGTAATGCTAATATGATATCGTCTTGAGCATCATACTCGATAGTAGTAACTTATATCGATACCAGCTACTAAGTGTAAAGTTGTTCATCTTCCTCATCAATCATCTGATCAGTTACTTTAGTACTCTGTTTGATATTATACGTTTCAACCCACTCATTGACTTCATTCAAGACTTGTCCATATGCAGCCGCAGCTTGTACATCTCCAGACTCGATAACCTCCATAGCCGTCATCAGAAGTGATTCTCTTACTTGAAGGACAAACAGTATCTGATATGGTGATGATTGAATCGCCTTGTCATCAATGTTCAAAGTAGAAGTATCTTCATCGTTGGAGTTGGAGTATCCCTCGTCGTCGTGAGGAGAATCGAGTTGAGCTTGTTTCGATCTCATCTTGATATGTTGATATTGATATGGATTTCACACTGTAGTTACTCAGACTTGATGGTGAATGGTAGTATCTTGGTTGCCTGAGCAAGATATCAAAGCTGCACAGAGATTAGTTCACGGAGAGACATCTGATTGTTTGAGATGAGAACACGTAATTGGCCTGCTAAGAGAAATACTTCATAGAGCAATGCTGCATAGAGAATGACAAGCTAACCCCATTGTTCATATCATAATACTACTAGATTCTACACATCCTCTCAACTACTATTATCACATTCATCGTCATTATGGTCTATCCAAAGTCCCAAGCTCTACCTCCAAGCCCCGCCAAGCTAGCCAGGACAAGTAACAACAATGCTTCACCACAAAAAGATCACGACGATACTACTATCATTACATCCAACATATCTCCTCTTCGCATTCAGTATCCTCAAGCTCAAGTAGCGACTACTACTCAAGTAGTATCATTAGGCGATGCTGCTGCTCTCAACTTGATTATTGGGATGATTAACAATTGTACTACAATGATTAGTATGCAAAATGATACTATCAAGAGTATGCAAGAAGGACATTCCGAGAGCTGTGCACTATTCGTCAAGAAGTTTGCCGTACTTGTATCTCAAATCAAGAACCTCGATGATCGTATCACAGCTATTGAAGGAGAAACCAATGCGAATACAAAACAGATTACCAAGATCGAACAAGCCATCGATGGAACTACTGATACTTTGGATATCATTCAGAGTCGTTTGGGTACCACTGCAAGTCGAGTCTCACGCATTGAGAACCTCATCATCCGAAAGAGTAGCAAGAAGAGAAAGAGGGTTAGCATGTGAATGATATGAGAGGATACCTCATAGTCCTTTGTCTATGGAGAGGTTCTTCTTCTCTGATAATATGTATTAGAGTATTAGAATCCTTCTTGTTTGATATTATTCATAGAAATGTAAACATAAAGACGTATCTTTTGTCGATATCAACTTGTCTACCTACCTAATGACATATAGACGTATATGCATTGATTGATCATTCAATCAGTACAACTTTTATCTTTATCTACAGTCTCTTCCTATCTCTGTATCACAGACAACAAACTCTAAGCATACTATAACATTAGCATACTTTGATCAATACCAAATATCTTTACAATTAAGATTAGTTTCTATCACATTCATCCACTGACTACGAATCTAGTTCACAGCATCACAGTCGGATGAGAGGTATCCTGAGATACTTGACACTCAGACGATCACCTCCTTTACAACAAACACAAACAGAGATCATACACTTTAGACACATATTTCATACATCACTGACAAACATAATACCCTTCTCTCCATTACATAGTCCTTTCTTTCCAGCACTTTCTACCCAATACTGCTTCCTTCCCCTTCCAATAACGATGCCCTTGCCAGTATTCTTGATCCTTGAACATTCTTCTTTGAGCTCATCTGGAATGAAGATACATTGCCTGCAAATAGATATAGAAGAAGAAGAAGAAGGTTAACAAATCATAAATAAGATATGAAAAACAACAAAGCAACATCTCTCTAAGTCTAGTTGTAGAATACTCACTCAATGTGATCTCGCTGGAATCGAATGTTCGCCGAATAGATCCTTTCGAGAGTTCGAGGATACACGGCTGATCTCGGTGCACGTTGATGAAGTGGAACATGCTTACAGAATCGACATCGGAAGCCAATAGTGCCATTATAACGAGCAACTCGACCAATGTTTGTTGTTACATCTGTCTTCATACGGGTATCTTTTGACGATACGGCGGCAGCATCCTTGAAAGAATCAACAACAAAGCCTTCCCAGATATCACGACGGATGAGACTATGAACAGGATTAATATACTTGTCATCGTCTTTGTCATGTAAAATGAACGAATTCTTGTTCACTTGCTGCTTCTTCTCTTCAGTATCCTCAATGACAGGTAACGATTCAAAACGACGAGATGAAGTAGCTGCCAATGCAATCTCATCTGTACATTCCCATACACGATGAGAGCTACCCACTGGACACTTGCTAAACTTGTTGATTTGATTATGATTAGACGGAGCTTGAGATCATGTTTATCGGTAGTGTTAATCAATGGTTTGCATATTGTTGTTGTATCAATCTTGAAACGCTTCTTGGGAGGACCAGTTGTAGTGTAAGATACCTTTGCAACTTGGACACTACGTTGCTTTGTCGGTGCTGGCGGTGGATAAGAAGTTAGAAGACCTCTCTTCTTTAGAGGTGTGCTGATACTCTTATCCATATACTTGGCTGCTTTAAGGAGAAGACCAAGGCGATTGGATGAGAGGTTGTTTGATCTATCGTTGTTGATTTGGGTAAACATGTTGTCTTGTCTTGTGCTTTAAGTTTGTTGGAGATGAGATAGATGTGGGTAGTTGATGAAAGTATGAATTATGAGATCTTAGCCTCTGATTGTGTTATGCTGTATTTTATTTGTGCCACGCACTTCGCTGTGCTATGCAGTATTGACGAGGAGGAGAAGGCCATTATCTCTCTGTCTCTGTGCTGTTTGACTCTGTGCTAGCACAGTGAGGCGGAGAAGTGGTGAGGAGAAGTCATCGGACTTGCGACATAATCCTCTATGCAGTTTTGACATTGCACAAGAACCTAGATTTTGTTGTACCCCAACGAGGCAATGCAATAAAGTGGAGTCGACCAGATGCTAAACTGCATAACCCACACATCACAATTGCACTCTCGTACCTCATTTATATCCATATACCGATTGCTTGCCATCAGTGCATCCATATCTCAATCATCGTCGACCAATCGATCACATACTACTAGAGGTATCCTCTCATATATCAACATCACACACACAAGATGACATCAACAAACTGCGGCACCGATGAGATATCTTTCAATTTGGATATGCAAGAACGTTTCCAATGGCTGAAGCAGAATGAAAAGACACGATATATGTGCCCTGATTATACCGATCCATTGCAATACACATCATCAACCGATGGCGATTGGCAAGAGAGATTAAAAGGTATCCTGGACGATCGCAACAAGATGATTACCTGGCTGCACAATTGTGCAGACTCATTTGGTATCCCTAATCGAGTCATGAGCACAGCCGTCTACATATTCGATCGATACCTCTCTACATTTGTACCAGCATATGTCAAGAGAGAACTTGCATTTCCTCCTCACCACACTGAAGTGATTGCATTAGCATCACTTTTTATTGCCGTAAAATCGATGTTGATCAATTTGATCATGGTCAATGATAGGCCATATTCACCAATGGGGGATATTCTACGCCAATTCAGGAAGTACTACGGCAGTCTTACAAGACAAGTATCCTCAGAGCACGCGGAAACCACTATATTGATGGCACTGGATTGGAACATCGTCTACGTGCCTCCCAATACAATCGTCGAAGATTTGCTCTCTGTTCTTCCTCGCCCATGTGAGTATGATGAAGGGCATGACGATGCATTCTCAACATTCGTATATTCTATTTATCAGGAGGCACGCGAGCTCACAAGGAAGTCTGAATTGATGGGCGACTTCATCAAGTATCCTCCAGCAACTATAGCACTTGCTGCTTTATCAATAGCCCTTAGCTATACAGATGTTACAGGTGTTCCCATCTTCATTCTTGTTCCTCCGGTTAAGTATGTCAATCTCGAGATCAACAAGAGAGGTATAAACTTGAGCTTTTATGACGAAGATGTAGTACGATGTCGTAATGATATGATGCATCACTTCTTCCCAACCAAGGCAAGCAATAAGGATACCTCTCCCGAGAGGGTGTGTAATGATAGCCCCAACACTGTTGTTGCTGCTGAAGTACACAAGCGTCGCCGTACTACCAAGAAGCGTAATAGCTTTGCTGCCAAGTCTGCTTAGACATCGGTAGGGGTGTTTTGTGGGGTGTCATGTATAGTATATATAGGATTGTTTTGTTTAGCTGTAATATCTAAGTTTTATTTGCCATTATCAATCGATTATCTTTCAATTGCTGTAGCTTAGATTAGCTTGTATCTAATAGAGGGCACAGTTCTTCTTTCATCTGGTTTCTTCTTGCGTTTGATCTTTTCTTTGCTTATCTATGAGGACGACTATACTAGCATGTTTAGGAAGACCTAGTTGGTTTCAAAGACCAAAAGTGACTCTGAGCCTGGATGTACAAGAGTTGTTTGTAATCGCGGTTTGTGCCGTGCGTGTGCATATGGCCCAATATTGTGTGTTCCGTTGAAGAATGTACTAAAAATGGGCATATTGTATCTAGCAATGGCTGTAGGTTTTGCTATAAGCATGCCCGGACAGAAGCACCTGAAGCATACGCTCAATATTGTCGTGCAATGAACCGTTATATAGCCGAACGTCGTCGAACTGATCCTAATTTCAGAATAGCATTGAGTTTACGAAGTCGTCTTGGCAGTGCATTGAAGGCACAGGGTATATATTATAAAGGCAAGAACAAACTCCTTGACTGTACTGTAAATCAACTCAAACGGTACCTTCGTGAACCTGATAATAGATGGATGGACTGGGACAATCAAGGACGTATTGAAGGTGTTCGATGCTGGGAAATGGACCACATTTATCCACTGTCAAAACTTAAATTGACTGATCCTGAAGTACTCAGGAGAGCCCAACATTGGAGTAACTTCCAACCCTTAAGTGCGGCGGACAATAAATCCGAGAGTGCCACAATTCCCGAAGGTTTTGAATGGAATGGATCCCGATGGATGTGGAGTAAGGACAGTGGCCGTACCAATTACGACCTCCCTGTCGCTGGTGCTGAAGAAGATGTTACAAATGATGATGATGAGTCGGATGAGTTTGATGAAAGTGATGATGATGACGAATAGATTGACTTACCTAAAAATTGGAGTTGGAATTTGTTACCAATCGATTATCTTTAGATTGTGCAGGCTACTACCTCATAAGATATGATGAAGTTTGATTTGCCATATCAATCGATTATCTTTCAATTAGATTATCTCGTATCTAATAGAGGGCGCAGTTGTTATTGTGCTTCTTTTATCTTGTTTCCTTCTTGCCTTGCCTTTGATCTTTTCTTTTATCTTTTCTTTGCTACTTGGCTTTGGATTGTAACGGTAGACTACCTCAACGAATGAGATGCATAATTAGGACCGACTGCTTGAAACGTACCCCACCACACTATTCCATAAGTTCAGAAGCAATGTAGGCAGGTATAATGCATCTTCTCCATTCCTTCTCCACATATCGATTCGCAGAGGAGCTATTACATTTGTTGCAAGTTGGAATGTCGAAGGAGCATGGGAAGCAAGATACACCCACAACAAACCAGGCTGTCGTGATATCCAAGTCTCGTAGAAAAGAAAGTTTGAACCAATCATACTGCTTATTATTAGTTGTGCACATCTCCTTACACTCATCTTCGAACGGTCATCTGCGTGAGGTTGGTTTGGTGAATTATTGCTACTGGTAATCCCACTTGTCGAAGAGCTTTTCCACAGATTAGTAGCAGTTGCACCTGGTAGTACTATGTCGACTCTCAACCAAGACCTTTCCTCGGCTGCTAGGGAAGCAAAGTATGATCTCAACGCATGTTTAGTTGATGAGTATACCGAGTTAAGAGGAGAAGCACCTCTACCCATCAAGCTCGACACTGTAACTATATGTCCATATCCTCGCTCTTTCCATTTATCGTTCTGTATCAGTTTTTGGGATAGACTAGCAGGTCCGATGAAATTGGTTTGCATCAGTTGCGGTATGACCTCATCGATTTTAGTCTCAAGTGCTGGACTAAGTTGATATTGGCCTGCATTGAGGACAAGTATATCGATGCCTGAAGAAGACGATAATTCCAAAGCAGTTTGTACAGCCTCATCTAGAATTGTTGGTTCTGCTGCCATGTCAAATGGTACAATTGATACTTCTCTTCCATCATGTCGGCATGATTTAGCAACTGATTCTAACCGATTGATGTTCCTACCCGATAATATCAAATGACTTACGCCGGTATATGATAATTGTATAGCCAACTCAGCACCTATGCCACTTGATGCACCTGTTATCCATATTGTTTTGTTTTCTAATTGTGGTAGAGAACTACTACCATGTTTACTATTGATGTAGATATCATAAAAGTATAATAATGGGTTGGCAAGAAACCAAATGAAATGCACTATAATCGATAGGAAGACGATTAATATTGCTCGTCGGTACATACTGGAAATACTAATAGATATATATATTGTAAAAGATGCGATTTGTACTTCCCAGATATCGATACTACCACTGATATTATGATGTGTAGGTGTAGTAGCAATGCAAAATTGCAAAAGGATGATTTGTATCTTCCTTAATATTGAGACTATACTCCACTCCAAGCCAAACAACCACAAATCGAAAGAGCGCTAAGAACTGATTAACTAAACCGTATGTGTGGTATATCAAATAGATTGCGCTGTGTATCACCTTTATTCAGCAAATGTACTGCCATCCATACTTTGCGGGGGAAGTGTAGGCTTATTCTTAGTTGTAGTTAAAGATATTTAAGAACTTACCTTAGTCTCTTTGCCGCCCCAATACAACAACAACATCCTCGTCCTCCCTATCCCTCCCTATCAGCGCCGATATACATACCACCAGCTCAATTTACGTCGTTGTACTGATTTCTACGGTCTGTGGCATTGTTTACCGGTCTTTAGGCGATTAGTATCGTCAGTGAACACATCTTGTGCACAAATATTTTCAACCACTAATTTATTGCAGTAACTTACCCAGCCTTGCTGATATACCAACATAACAACACCTCGCATCCAACCAATAAACAATAACACATAAATAATAATGCGGCTATCGGCGAATATACTGCAATCAGCAGAACAACGGACCAATCCAATAGGCGAACGCGAGATACTCCTCCGATCAATGGCAATACCAGCCATTGAACATTTAGCCGTAACTCGAGATCAATTCGATACAATCGATTTATCCAACAATCATATAACAAATCTTGATAATTTTCCAAAGTTAGAACGATTGTCTACATTATATTTAGGTGGGAATGATATTAATAATGTTGATGCTAAGAATATAAAAAGAAATGTACCTAATATCAAAACGTTAATTATGACGGGTAATGGTATTAAAGGTTGGAATGTTATAAATGATTTAGGTGTGGGATGTAAAAAGTTGGAATTTTTAAGTTTAGTTGGTAATCCTGTAACGAGTAAGTTATGTTTGTGTGTATGTTTGTTTGTTTTGTTGGGGGTGTTGGGAGATTGTTGGGGTGTTGGGATTTGAGAAGGGGTTATTGATTATGTCTCAGATTGTTGGGGGTGTTGGGGGTTTGGCTAGGGAAGGGATTGGAGATATTGATCATATATGTCACAACTTTTAAGATTATGTGCACCCACACGCATTCCCTTCTTCTACTCTCAACCCTTGGCTGCTGGACGATGTTTTGAACTGATTTGTCAATGACCTTCTCCTGAAAAAGAGAGCGAGATATCAGATTGTTATTATTTAAACCTAATTGACTAACACGGAGAAACAACGACTTCCCGTTGATTTCTCCCCTTCTTTGCCTGTTTCTTAATATGGTATCTTGATTCTCAGGGAGACAACATTATCGTCTGTATACTATACATAAAATACCCACACTGAAGGGTTGAGAGTAGAAGAAGGGAATGCGTGTGGGTGCACATAATCTTAAAAGTTGTGACATATATGATCAATATCTCCAATCCCTTCCCTAGCCAAACCCCCAACACCCCCAACA
>Ga0214479_100036_pt1 | contig 75144 bp, 49 predicted proteins | sample M1_20Mar14CPVII9_5_FD_165054 | JGI IMG/M metagenome (GOLD analysis project Ga0214479, IMG submission 165054) | Marine eukaryotic communities from Monterey Bay, California, United States - M1_20Mar14CPVII9sort6BwellE14 | ecosystem: Environmental > Aquatic > Marine > Unclassified | place: USA... | reverse complement strand
CTATCACGCCGATAATTTTTTCTGCGTCATCCTCTAGGACGCCGGCGACACCAAGATCGTGAAAATCGGTGAAGGGCGGTTCGAACAAGAGCTTTGGGTTTATCATCCCGTTATGCACTAGGTGATCGATGACAAGATTGATGAATTGAATCTGGTCTGCCGAATATTGACCTTCGGAAAAATACTTTTAAATCGCCCCCCTGAAACAGGCACACAGGATTGTAAGGTAGGATGGTGGTTATTTAACTTGGTGAATTTTGACGTTCACCGTTACAGGAGTGTTAATGGATCCTTGGGATGATTTTCTGAAGGAGTGTGTCTTTTACCCATGTTCCCGCGTACACGGAACACCGGTGAAATTCCTTTCGAATAGATTTTCGCGCTTCTTCTATAGCGACTATTCAGTTGCGCAAGAAGACTTTCAAAGGGAGCTTGAGTCGCCAGGATTCACAGGCTACCGCTTAGCCGATCAGCGGGAACTTGATCCAACTGAGCTTTTTGGTGCAACATGGGATGACTTTCGCCAAAAACACGAAGACGCTTACTCAAGGCTGCCGTTCGATTCGTGTGATCCCTATATCATGCTTTGCACCTTTCAGCGGGAATCGGGCCTAACGGACGAGCACGGAGCGGACAGCTTTCAGATCATGTTTGCTCGGGTCGAGGGTATTGCGGCGCTGGAATCCGCGTTCTCAAGACGCGGGATTTCTCCGAAATGCCTGGTGAACATTCGCGCTGGAATTGGCTTTGGGGGCAATCACTCGGGTTACCCACGACTCCTTGAACAGTCCTTGCGGAGCAATGCCGGAGGACTGCCGCAGTTTATCCTTCATGATGCAATGGCTGTCGGCCACGGTGGAGATCACTCGGAACTGATTGGTGAGTGTTATCACCGCAAGGTGGAGCAATGGGGCTATCCAGATGGCGGATATCTAAAGCTGGTCGAACTTAGCGACGGTAAGAATTGACGTTACCCAACTTAATCAACGTGTCGAACCGGCTTGCCACAATAACAGGCGGACTACTTTGATACTTAATTCGATAGGGGAAAGACGGAGCGATCGTCCATTAACAATACGACACTAGCAATTGGTTCGTCTCTGAAGCACTCGGTAAAAACACCCCTGTTAGGTTGTGGTTTTCAACAAATACGACATTGAATTATCAAAAAATATTCAACCAATGCTTGACTCTGCGAGGCACCCCCAAAACCTTCGAACGACTAGCGAACGTCGTTAACTCCTCTGGAAGTTGACATCTGTTGACAATTAAAACGCTCAGAGAGCAGTTTGAATTACGCCGAATATTTTTGATGTGCCGTTGTCCGACCATATAAAACTGGCCAAATGCCGCCAGATAGATCTTCTTGAAATACCTTCGTTGTTTATTATTTCAATTTTTTTTGAAATAATTTTTTGAAATTGACCAAACGTGTCACAGCCAATGCCTATTTAATAGTTGTTCGCTAATTTACTTCCTTGTTTTGTTTAAGGTTCCCCGTTTGAAAAAATTGATTTTGATTTGGAAATTTCGTTTGTTTGCGTTGGAAATTCGCCTTCTGTGCCTTTGGCTTAAGTTCGGCAGAAACTTTCTTGGCTGGAGCCGGGAAAAGCAGAATGAGCTTTTTTACAGCTTGGCTGATCGCTGCCTTGCCAAGCTCGAAAAAGCTGAGAACAAGTTCTATGGTCCAGAATAGTCTCTGGGATGGAATGTGTTTGACCATGCAACAAATGCTTATTCCGCAAATGCGATTTCCTAATTTTTTAAATCTGTTTTTCAATCTGAGGCTACATGAACTTAACAATCCATCGCGGCACAAAAGAAATTGGTGGTTCCTGCGTCGAGGTTTCCACTTCCAACACCCGCATCATTATCGATGTTGGGCTTCCACTGGTTGATCAAAATCGAGAAATGTTCGACCGAAGCATCATGCGGGGTAAGACGCTTCCCCAGCTAGTCGATGCAAAAGTTGTACCGGATGTGCCAGGGCTATTCACCCAGGGGGCGTCACGGCCAGATGCAATTCTGTTGTCCCACGCCCACTTGGATCATGTTGGGTTACTGGAGCACACTCCGGAGGACATTCCGGTCTACGCGACCGCAGGAACTAGCAAGATGATGTTAGCTGGTGCAGTATTTGCTGGACAGAAGGCTCTCAAACGCGATCGGCATCGCGAAATCAAAAGTCGCGAGCCGTTTAATGTTGGCGATATTAAGATCACGCCCTACGTCGTGGACCACTCGTGCTATGGAGCAGTTGCTTTTCTTGTCGAGGCTGACGGAAAGAAATTGCTGTATTCAGGCGATTTGCGTTGGCATGGACGTAAGCCGGGGATGCTCAATTCGCTTGTTGAAGAAGTCGCGCCAATGGGGATCGATGCGCTTGTTATGGAGGGAACCCATTTTGGCAGTAAACGACCACCCAGGAAAACCGAGTACCAACTGGAAGATGAAATTGTAGAGCACATTAAAACGGCGGACGGCTTAGTGTTGGCCTCATTCTCTCCGATTGATGTCGATCGGCTGGTCACATATTTAAAATCCTCAATACGCAGTGGACGAACATTTGTTGCTGACGCTTACACCGCTTTTGTGATGCACTTGGTTCACAAAGAAATCAAGTTGCCTGATCCGAAATCTGCCGACTGCATCAAGGTTTACTTTAACGAGCATTTCCAGCGCCGAGGCTCCCAGAAAATAAAGTCCATGTTTGAAAGCAATAGGGTTTCCCTAGGTGAAGTTATTGCGGCATCTGAAGAGCATGTGCTGTGCTTTCGCCCAAGTAATCTGCGGCTTGATTTTGACGGTAGAATTCCGCCTGAAACTCGACTACTGTATTCCTATTGGCACGGATATCTTGAAAAAGAAGATTGGATTAATGTTCGAAACCAAATCGAAACGGTGGACGGCGATTTTATTCCCGCCCACACCAGCGGCCACATTTATGTCGAGGACATTGTTCGGTTTGTGGAATCAGTAGGAGCAAAATCGGTTTTCCCAATTCACTCGTTTAATGCAAGCTTCTTCGGAGGCAGGTTTTCAAATTCACAAGTCTTAAACGATGGGGAGCGCATAATGCTCAGCCATTAGATGGAGCACTACATTCCGCCGGAAAGCAATCAGTAACTTGAAATTCAATTGGGTCACTAGAGCCTTCAGGCAAGGTTGCTTTAACGAATTTGATTGCACTTACTACGGATTTTAGGCTATCCGCCTTTTTCATTAGGTTTCTAGCGATAACGGTAGTTTCGTTATATAGTTTCTCGTTCCTAGCTTCCTCCAAGTCATCTTCAAATATGACGTAAACGTGATGCTTCGATTCCCCATGCTTTAATTCGGGCACCTTTTTGCTTTGGCTGTAGTGACTATTGAGACGTTTCATTTGGTTAGGGGTGGAGAGTTCGATTGTATAGGTCAACGCTTGCACTAAAGCGTAAAAGAAATCTGTGTCCGTCGCAGCTTTAACTTCCCCAATGATGTACCGTTCTCCGTCATGGAGAATCAAGTCAATTCCACCACTGCCTGACGTTCCGACCCGACCGTCCTCCATACTCGCCTTACCAGTTTTTCTGTATGCGCTGATTTCGTAATCGATGTATTTGATTTTGCTTTCTTGGGAATCAAGACAGATCTTTGTCTTTTTGTCTTTGCCATAGCTTCTCATGAGCGCAACTATACGATCCGCATAGTTCCCTTCTTGAAAGTAGGCATCAATTTTCCTTTTTCCGTTATGCTCTCTATTGTGAAATGGCTCGTCAATGTTATTGAATCGCTCAAAATGTGAGATGCTCGAATCAATCATTTCAATCAGTGGTTCAGTATTACCGTGAAGGCGACGGGCGAGGGCGTCTCTTACTTCCTGGGTCATAAGTTGCGGCGTATCACTCATGCAATCGTAGAGCCTTCGAATCGCCGTTTGAGGGATGAGCTCATTCTTTAACTTATCTGTAAGCTCGGCGGGGAGTCCCTTATCTAAATCACCATCGCTTTTAGCCTCTTCAAAATGACCGTCGTCGAGAAGTTCTCCGAGTTTCTTGAAAGTATTTTTCCAACCTTCGTAGTTGTTGTATCGCTTATTTTCTTTTAAAAATTCGCAGTCCACGTCCGACATGTATTTCGCGCACTGGGGAATTGTAAATGTAAAATCAGCTTTTTTTTCAATGCCTGAAACCTTGTTTTTACTGGCTTCATTATCCAGTTTAACTATTTCATCTTCGCAGTCGGAGTAATACCGAAGATTACACGTCTGGTCGTTTTTACTAAGGTGAACCCAAACTTTTTTGTTATTAATTTCGGTGTAATAAACTTTCGACATAGCTGGCTAGATTCCATTGATTTTTGAAAATTTGGTTTTCGAGGGAATTGCATTTTCCACAGTGCGAGCGACCTGTCGACTGTACCGCATCTTAATTTTACTGCAAGTGGTTCCCTCGCAATGTTTAAAGCAAACTCTCATTTAGTGCGTACGAAATGCAGACAACTCTGCATGCCTTCCCCACTAGCTTTTTGAAAATTACCTAATTTAGAAAAATTCTAAGCAAGCTTGATCCCGACGTTGGCATTAATTTGCTCTATCACGCCGATAATTTTTTCTGCGTCATCCTCTAGGACGCCGGCGACACCAAGATCGTGAAAATCGGTGAAGGGCGGTTCGAACAAGAGCTTTGGGTTTATCATCCCGTTATGCACTAGGTGATCAATGACCAGATTGATGAATTGAATCTGATCTGCCGAATATTTACCTTCGGCAAGAAACTCCGAAAAAGCAGCTTTGGCGGCATTGGCGTCGAGTCCAACAATTTGACGGACCAGTAATGCTAAAGGCTCGTCAGATCCATATGTAACCAAAAACTCATCACGTGACCCAGGGCCATCGTCTGCAAATAACATAGCCTCCAGCGAATCAATATCGCCAGGATGCAATGGATGGTTCTCTTTGATTCGTTGGATCGTTGGATGAGATTCGTGTTCACGAATAAAGCGTTCAACCCTCAAACGATAATTCTGTAGCTTTGGATCAGTTCCCACCAAGCCATCGACTTCAGTCGCTTCGCCTAGTTCGTCCTCAAAAGTAGTGTAGATCGTATCTTGGCCTTCCGCTTTATCGATGAATTTAATGAGTTCGCGCAACTTTCTCCTCGCTGATTCGAGCATTGGCAAGGTTACGTTTTCCCAATATTCATCGCGTTGTAATTCAAGAATTAACTCCATCTGCTTAGCCACTGATGGGATAGCCTGTTTTTCTTCAAGACCGCTAACAAGCTCTACGATTTGCTGTTGGTAGCGTTCTTGACGTGCCGACGACTCAAGGATGGAAAGTTGCAGGTTAAGAATCAACAAGTCGAACCGCCGCGCCATTTCTTCATCGTCATCTTCAAAAGGTAACGCGGCCAAATTATTGGTAATGTCAACCACATCGGAAGATGTCAATTCATTCCAACGGTCCCGCTTGGAAAATTCTTCGACATACTTGCGTTTGGGACGAACGATGAAGTTATTTGGGTCCATCTTTCGGACTACACTGTGCAACTGATCAGTTAAATCAAGGCGCAGATCGGCAGTGGAAACATCCAACCCACTTTCTTCTGCGCGATTACCACTGTCAGCCGAATCGCCGCCCTTGGCCAGGTGCTCCACTATAGACAATCGACGTTTGAAGATTTTGGTTTTGATCGAATCCTGTACTGGTGCTTCATAACCATCCGGATTTTCTCCAAAAAATTCAAGATTCTGGCAATAGTCAAAGATGTAGAAAAATTTCTTGTTTTGGCCCGGACCAAATAGGTCTGGACACAGTCGAGTTCCACGTCCAATCATTTGCCAAAACTTAGTCTTGGAGCGGACGATTTTGAAAAATACAAGGTTAAGAATTTCAGGCACATCGATTCCGGTATCCAGCATATCGACAGAAACCGCGATGTACGGTGCTTTGTCGGCAACATAGAAATCATCAATCAGCGATTGGGCATATTTGACATAGTTGTCAATTACGCGACAGGTCTTTCCAGCTGTGGCCGGGTAATTCTTGTTAAACCGCTCAACAATGAACTCAGCATGGTCATGGTTCTTTGCGAAAATGATCGTCTTGCCGATCCGATCGCCACCCTCAACCCGCTGGCCATCCTCCATCAGCTTCTTCAGCACCTTGTCAACAGTATCCTGGTTGAACAGCCACTTATTCAGTGCGCCCGCTCCGATTTCGGAAGGCAGTTCGCCAGTTTCCTCGTCGTAAAATTTCCGCTCGTATTCTTCCTTCTCGTCATCCGACAGATCTTCATACTTGACCCCGTCACGCTGGAACTTTAAAGGAACTGACAAAGCCTTGAATCCTACAAGATACTCGTCATTGATCGCTTTATCGAGCTCGTACGCATAGGTAGGATCGCCAATTTGCAATCCAAACAGTCCGTATGTATCCCGGTCGGCTTCGTCCCGTGGTGTTGCCGTCAGGCCCAACAGCATGGAATCAAAATATTCAAAAATGGCTCCGTACTTTTGGTAGACGCTTCGGTGAGCTTCATCGATGATGATTAGATCAAAATAGCCGACACCGAACTGACGTTCACCATCGGTCCGAGTGTCATCAATCATATTCATCATTGTCGGATAGGTCGAAAAGATAACCCTCGCGTCCTCTACCGATTTATCCTCGACCAGATTAGCCAACGTTGCGTGCGGCAAAAGTTTGTTGAAATTTCGCTTGGCCTGATTAAGCAACGCCGTTCGATCGGCCAGAAACAAAACGCGCCTAACCCAATTATGCTTCATCAAGATTTCAACGGTCGCGATAGAGAGTCGTGTCTTACCCGTACCGGTCGCCATAACAACGAGGGATTCTCGCCGATTCTCTTTACCATATGACTCCATGATCCGTTTGACAGCTTCTTCATGGTAGAAGCGATCAATGATATTTCGGTTCACTTCTGCCGCAGCAATATCTTCGCGGCTCGTTCGCCGGTTAATCATCAACTGCAATTCGTCTTTGTTGTAAAAACCCTGTACTGGCCGCGGTGGGTACTTGGAATCGTCCCACAGCCAAACGTCATAGCCGTTGGTGTAAAAAATGACCGGACGTTGACCAGTCATCTGCTCTAAGCAATCGGCGTATAGTTCCGCCTGTCGCTGGCCGACTTCAGCATTGGATTTAGTCCGTTTGGCCTCCACAACAGCCAGTGGCAGCCCATCGTCCCCCCACAATACGTAATCGACGAAGCCCGTCCCAGTTCGGCTGCCATCCTTCTTAGGCATCCCCGTGACTTCGTACTCAGCTACATTTTGTCCGCTCGGATCCCAACCCGACTCACGCAACATCAAGTCGATAAATAAGTCGCGAGTTTCAGCCTCAGAATAATCCTCGTCACGAATCGTTTTCTGATTCTCAGTTTTGATCTGTTGGATTTCGGCTCTTAGCCGGGCCACTTCTTCCTCGGTATCGGCAAGTTTCTTTTGAGCTTCATCAAAAGCGTTGTCTTTCCCTGCAAGTTGTTCTTGCAAGGTTTTAAGTTGTGCAACGGTCCGATCGTGGATTGCAGGATCAGCAGGTCTTGGCATTAATGCATCGTTGAATTTCTCAAAATTAACTCCGGTCTTTGTATACGATTTAGCCATCCATCCGCAGATATCATGCAGGCATTTCGTAACGTTTAGCGCGTCCATCGTATTGATTTTCATTTCGCTGTGAACAGCGGAATTACCGAGTTTCCAAATCAACCGAACGTAGTTGAACAGCCCAGGCTTGAGACTGTCTTTAAAAGTCGGCGCATGAATCATCGACGCCAGATTGTCCTGATACGGCATTACAAGATAGTTGTCGTGGGCGTACATCCACTTGACCATCTTCTCCAGTGTCCGACGCGCGTAGAATGCACTGGTACGCGGCGCGGTAAAGACATTGGCTTCGGTCGCTACCGCATCTTCGTGCAGGGCAGGCCATTCAGAATGTAAGAAATCGAAGTTAGATGCCATAATTAAGGCCCCACCAGATAAGAGGGAGTTAATTCCAACAGCCCATCAATCGCACTTTTCCCTTTGGCGTTATCGCTAAACAAATTATGACTTTTTCGGAGTTTAGAAATATTGAAGTAATACGTGGGCTTACTTGGCCAATCTTTCTCCTCTTTAATGTAAAGATAGTACTGAACTCCATTCGTCACCAAGGCTTTATTGCAATTGACCAGGCCACGCTCCTTTACATATCTAATTGCCTGCTCACGAGCGTTCTGCAATCCATCCCAAAGCCCTTTAGCTTCAATCACTAAACAGCAATTTTCGTTATTACTCGGCATTCGTCGAAATATGGCGGCGTCGATCTTTTGCCATTCGACACCCACTAATTGTTGTGACCATCCCAAGCCCTGCAGCAGTGGAAGAACAAGATAGGGTACAACTTCATGCTCGGTAGGCCGTCCGCATTCGTTTTGCCCGGAATGATACCACTGAATTAGCTGGTTAATTTTGACCAATGTGCTTCCCAAGCTCTCAGCCACATCAAACGCCATCCCTCGATCGTACAACAACTTACCTAACTCGATTGCATCTAAAACATCTGAGGGAAACTTGGGTAATTCTTTTAGATCTCGGTCAGGTATTTTTTCAAAAAGATGCTCGACTTCTGGACGATCGCACCTTGTCAAAGTACTGATCTGTTTCTGACTTGAGAAAAGACCAGTTGATTTTTGCAGAGAGGCCAGTTCTGATTCGAATTTCTGCCAGCGCACGCGTCGCCGATGCGAAACGTCCCAGCCATAAACATCATCAAATCTTTGATCCCACTCCGCCTGATCGTCTGCAACGATCCCCAACGCAACAGCCTTATGTCCGGCTCTCGCAATTACGCGATCACCTTTCTTGACCTGGCTATAAAAGCGACGAATAAGATCAAAATCGGACTTCCTCAGATTCTTTACTTCTTGAGCTTCTGCATACTTACTGTCGTCTTGATCAAACGGCCCAAATTGCCCGGGCCCGACTAGCATCACGTCGTGTTTAAGGAATAGATCGTTATAACGGCGTCCCGAATTACCCGCTCCAATTTGCCACAAATTTGACATGTCATTTCTCGTTTAAATATTGGTTGTGCTTGCTGCCGCTTCTTTATGTACCGCAGGCTGTTCAGAATGGAAAAAATCAATAAAAGTAAAAACCAAAAATTCAGGGCTAATATTTATTAAATTCCAAACTGTAATTATCAAAATTTGGAACCGCGTCGTAATATTTCAATTTTCCTTTTGTTTCTGCGACCAGCTGTTCTTTATGTTCAATTGGAGTCTTTAGCCCAAAATAAATTGCCGTCACGGCCTCAGCGTTCAATTCAAGTCTTCGATCTTCATCGGATTCAATCGTTTTGGCCAACCTCCACTCTTTTTCGTACTGCCAAAAAGCGGCTTTGGTTATTATAATTGCGTCCAACAGGGAGAGGATCAAATCCACATTCTCTTCAACTTTCTGGTCAACAAGGCTCTGTATAAGACTCGTTCCATCTGGCGGACGGTCTTTATATTCTACCTTCTGTATGCTAGCTAAATCAGAGTCTTTGGTCGTATCAAATTCTATACAGATGCCTTTGTGGCTATCTGCGTAATGTGACCATGAAAGAACGGTGTCGCATTCCTCTTGAAAACAGGTAATGCCGTTCTTGTAGGCAGTTTTAGCTTTCTCGATAACATCAGCTTGCACTAATTGTCGAAGATACGCTCCATTCGACGTATTGTTAGTAATATTAGGAAAACGTTTTCTCAGAACGCTAATAGGCTCGTCAACATTACCATTGAAATCAATCGTACTCGAGAAGTAATATTCGAGTGGGTCGTTAAACGAATCTGAAGCAGCCATAAAGATCATTGGAGTCCGCACTTCATCCAAAGTTCGAGCAAGGATTTTATAGGAGTTTTCTTCAGTATGGATTCGTCGATAACGGAAAAGCTTTTCAGGTGGCACAGTCGTTACCTCGTAGATGAATTAAGCTAAAAAAAATAAACCGTAAGCTCTCAGCAAAAGGCGTCTTAGCAAGGGTGTCGAACAAGTCGTCAATGCCTTGCCCTATCTCAGTAACATTTCAAACAAGTGTTAGTTGATGGCATAATTTTATGCGGAGACAAATTCGGCCCGCCGAACTTACGTGTAATCTAAAATCAGTTTTTGACACGCAGGACCTGGCTTACAATTCCAATCCTTAACGAGCCTATTGAACTGCAGCCCACAGCGCCGCCGAAAGACCTTTAGCTCTTCTTCCCAAAACTTTCGACTCCTACTGTTAAAATTCATAAAATCGCGTGCATAGCTCGCGATTTCCCTGCATACTTTCTTTAATTCTTTGTCAGCTTCTATCTCTTTACTAAGTTTTTGCATTTTCCTTCGAAACTCTTTTATTGACTCGAGGACATGCCGTTCGTCCTCTAAGGCTAAATCACCGATTAGCATCCCATGCTCCTCCACGATTTCCAGTGCTACTTGAGCGACTTTTCCATCGTCAGTTTTCCGGCGAAGATGCGGTACTGGCGAAGTACTGGACTTATACAGGTTTTTGATAAGCTTTTCGTGCTCAGCCTTCCAACCTTGGAGCATCTGCTCGGGAAAATCAGCACCTTTATTTTTGTCAATCAATTTATGGCAGGAAGAACACAGCCAAATCGCATTTGCCTCACTACTTAGTTTCTGAAAGTGAACTTTTCGATCCGGATCGAGACTGCGGCTTCTTGCCCCATCGTCGGACCTCGCAACAATGTGGGCAGCTTCTCCAATTTTAATCGCAGGCGCTTCGGCCACACCAACCGGTCCTACAGTTAAAACCATGCAAGAAGGGTTACTGCAAATTAATCCAGCACGAAACATGACGTTGTCTCTTGTAGTTTTTTTGAAATCACCTTTTTTTAACGCCATTGTTTTAACTCTCTAGAAGTCAGTTAGCGAACGTCCATTCTCATCAAATAAAAAATCTCGCAACGCTCTAGTTAAAGCTCCCCGCGAAAGGCGCGTTGGACGAGCGAGTTGAATAGGTTGTCTTTGACATCCTTTGCAAGATCAAAGTTGCCTCGCATTATGTTGTAACGATCCCAAACTTCAAGAAAGCGATCCTGCAATCCAACGGGGGGGCAAGGAACTTGAAACTTGCGAACCTGGTCCATGTTCAAACCTGGCTTAGTTTGCCCGTATTGCATCCGTTTGATTTGATGTTGACCACCTCGGGGATCGGAAAGGTACATCGACAAAAACCGCGGGCGTAGTTCGTCACCAAGTCGGAGAATCATTACGTGTTGACTTATGTGTGCAGCACCGATGTTTTTTGCGATGGGAGCGACACGCCCAATTTTGGACCCAGTAACAGTCAGAAGTACGTCGCCGGGTTCTACGCGGGTCCGGTTGGCTTCTGTACTTTTTGGCGCATCAACGTAAACGATCTCTTCTTCGCCGATGTAATTCATTTGCACGTCGAGTGAACGGATAAACCTCGCGCCGGATGGAGAGTAGTATTTCGCCCACCCCCGAGAACCACTGGTTAAAAAGTCTAAGTGCCGCCCCAAATCACCAACTGGCCATCCCTTTGGATTAGTGACGGGATCGCCGAACATGTCGAGGAAGGTGGAGCGGAGGAATTGTTCGGTGAGCTCAATGGCTTGCTGGCGCTTCCGCCGAATGGCGTCGGCCTTGTCCAGAATCCCCGCGATCCGCTTCTGTTCCGAGAGAGGGGGAAGGGGGATTTTGAAAACTGCGAGCTGTTTTGGACTTAGTCGCGGAAGGTTCGCTCCTGAACAACGACCTGTTGCAAATTCAACCATCGCGGGAGTTCTTAAAAAATGGTAAAGAAAATCGCGATTTAATTTGTCCCCCACTAAGATAGGAATAATGTCTGTACTGCAGACTCCCGAAAACGATGGTCGTGCGATTTTCCTAAGATACGGACGAAGTTTTCCAAAAAGGATATGTTTTTTGTTAAAAAGAAACTTATTGCTTCTGACTTCCGCTGAATCGATTGTTTCAGCACAAAAGACTTGACCCTCGCTACTTACGTGTTCAAGCCCTATGTAGGCCGTATCACCATTTATTTCAGACAGACGGACAGCATTTCGATCTAATGCGGCGACGGACTGCAATTCAACAGTTTCCCAGCTCACGACACCATCCCCCGCAGTTCCTTCAAATCATTGGCAATTTCCTTTTCCAGCGCCTCCAACTTATCCAAAATCACAAGCGGCGGGTCGTACTCAACTTCCTCGTACTCGATTTCTTTGTAGCGGTTCACAGACAAGTCGAATTTGTTCTCACGAATTTCTTCCACAGGTACAAAAAACGATTTCGTTTTGCGGTCATTCTCAGCACTGGCGTCACGAGACTTCCATTGCTCTAGCACGTCAGGAATGTCGTTTTCCTCAACTGGTTCGCGCTTGTCGTCCAGACTCAACCCGTCTGCCTCCATTTGGTAGAACCAGACGTTTTCAGTACCACCACTATTCGTTTTGGTGAAGAACAGAATTGCTGTCGATACACCCGCGTACGGCTTAAAAACACCGCTGGGCATATCAATAACGGCATCCAATTTATGGCCGTCAACAATTTCTTTACGAATTTTTTGATGAGCCTTTGACCCTCCGAACAACACGCCATCGGGCACAATCACCGCACACCTTCCACCTGCCTTTAGCTGGGATAGCATCAAAGCCAGAAACAACAGTTCGGTCTTCTTTGTCTTGCAAAGTTGCAACAGGTCGCGGGCTGTTTCATCGTAATTCAAACTACCTTTAAAGGGTGGGTTAGCCAGAATCACGGTGTAGGCATCGCGAAACGAATCGGCATCCTGGGACAATGAATCATCACCCCGCAGATCAGGGGCTTCGATCCCATGTAGCATCATGTTCATTGCGCCGATGCGAACCATCGTGGCGTCAAAGTCACTCCCGTGGAACATTCCCGACTGAAAATGTTCGCGTTCCTTCTTGTTGACCAGCATTTCAGGATACTGTTCACGCAAGTACTCTCCCGCTTCTACCAAGAAGCCACACGTTCCACAGGACGGATCAGCAATAACGTCTTTGGGAGTAGGAGCAATCATTTCGATCATCATGCGGATGATGTGCCTGGGCGTACGAAACTGCCCGTTCCGGCCTGCTGTGGCGATCTTACCCAGCATGTATTCATACAGATCGCCCTTGGTATCACGATCGTCCATGTTGATTTCACTGATCAGATCAACGACAGCAGAAAGCAAACTGGGCTTGGGGATCACAAACACCGCATCCGCCATTGATTGCGAAAATGCGCTGCTCTCATCTTTGTTCAGGTTCTTAATAAATGGGAACACATCGTCCCGATAAACTTCAAACATCCTCTCGGCCTCGAAGTCTTTGAATCTAGACCAACGCAAATGGTCTTGGCCCTCGGTAAAGATCGGATCTTCGATTTCAGCCTTGAGCAGGTTAGCCTGTTTTTCTTTAGCCGTATGCAGGTCGTCGAGTCGCTTGGTAAATAACAGATAGGTGATCTGTTCGATGACCGTAAGCGCGTTGGCGATACCACCAGCCGCAAATGCGTTCCATACTTTGTCAACTTGCGAGCGGATTTCCCCAGTAATCATAGATTAGCCTTGCATTGTCCTAATGCGTCCAAATTAAAAGACCGGCAAGCTCTTTGGACTTCGAGCGGTTCGGGGTGCACGACCTAGCCGGGAGCCCAGAGTTTAACGGACTGCCGTGTAAGATTGAAGGACCAACAAATCCTATGAATCGGCTGCACGGGTGGCCTAAGCTAAAAATCCCGAAAATTGCAAGCATTGGTTTCCAAGATTAGTTGGTAAGTTGAATTGGAAACTATCCAACCTTATGCTTTGAGCAAGCTAGGGGGCCAACCCCGAATATACGGCAAACAAGCTGGGAGCGTTTAACATAGAAACAAGTGACTCAGATATTAGATCTTAAGTTTCGTCTGATGTTCTGAGCTAAATCAAAAAGGACCTATCATATGAAGGACGCTCACTTTAACGAGGCTGTTCAACGTGTGTCCGCCCAGACGAAAAGCGAACAGGCCCAAGATCCTAAAGACGCCGACCGCCAAATTACCCTTAGGCAAATCTGTCAAAGCTGGTCGGCAATTGGTCAAAACTTGCCATCAGACGCTCAACTTTCAAATTCAGAAGAATACGAAAAATGGCTCCATCTATTCAATGGCTATATTGAGCAGTTTCTAGAGAAGGTGAAAGCAGCTGAACTTGACGAGTTTATTCCATTTATTTCATCAAGAGCGGACCACGAAACTATATGTGTCGGTTTACTTGCGCAGTCTCGCAAAGACCGACTGCAAACACTTCAGAAACTGAGAATACAAAACCAAGCCTCTTGCGGATGGCTCAACCACTTTACAAGCAACTACGTTCTGAACCGATTGTTGTCATGGAACACCTGGCGAGACGCAGAAACATGGAAAGCGAAATATCAAATCTACAAGCGGTCCTGTTTTGATGTTCAACGTGCCGGATATGACGTCGGCTTGGAAGTACCCGCGTTCAAGCAATGCGCAGAAATGTGGCAACGCTTAATAGATGACACTGAGTGCCCGACTGACCCTCCCGGTCGGTTTGATTGGCATCAAGGAACCGACGGAAACTGGGGCGCGCCTGAGACCGACTACACAGTCGAGGAAAAAGTCGGCGGATCGGCTAATGTAAATCCACAAAAACCTATTTTTTTTGGCGCTACTCCAAAGAATCCCGAACTTGTCGAATACGTCGAACGTTTAGCCAAAAATGAGCCTCTTGAGCACGGAAAACAAATTGCAATTGCTAGGGAAATTACCGGCGAAAAGAGGGGAAACCACCCGCTTGCCACCGCACTAAACAACCTTTATCACGCACGCGTCTCGCAGGGCAGTATTCGGAAATTTGAAACCACAAAGAAATCCACAAATCCACAAAAAAATCCACAAATCCACAAAAGTGATACCTAGCTAGATTCCAAACACTTGTGGCTCTTGGCATTATTCGGCAACTAATCACGACTGGCGTGGTTATCTGCTGAATCTTTTAGTGAGCCAATAAATGAGTGTTGATAGCCCCTTGAAGCGAGCTCGTAAGCTTGTCCCTGTTTCGGAAGTTGCCGAAATATGTGGAATTGCCCCCGAAACTGTCCGGCGTCTGACTGACCGCGGCGCGATGCCAATGCCCGTCCGACTTGGCCGCTCTGTCAGGTATCGACTCAATGAAATCGATTCCTGGATAAATGACGGCTGCCCCAACCTTTCAAAACGGAGGGGGCAACGATGAGAGCAAATGTTCACTATTCAGACTTCACAGCTGTCATCGACACGCGGGAACAGCACCCGTTTGACCTCAAGCCGATGCAAACAGTTCCCGGCACGCTAAACGTCGGTGATTACTCAATCTTCGGGCTGGAATCAGTGATTGCGATCGAACGCAAAAGCTTGCCCGATTTGGTGGCTTGCTGTGGACGTGAACGAGAAAGATTCCAGCGTGAACTGGATCGGCTCCGGGGCTGGCCGGTATCTGCCGTCGTTATCGAATGCAGTTGGGAAGACATTCAGCGCGGCGACTGGCGAGCCCAACTGACACCAGGACAAGTCCGAGCAAGCTTGGAATCTTTCATTGCCCAAGGCCATTGCATCGTCGTGGGTGGGAACCGAGAGACGGCTGCAAAACTAACTCGCGGAATCCTCTTTTACGCAGCTCGATATCGTTGGCGCGAGGCACGGGCGATGGTGGCCCGCGTCCAGCAAGGCGATCAACTTCAAAACGTAAAAAAAGAAAACCGACCGGCGGCAACCGATCGGCTTTCCAACTGATTTTTTCAAACCAATTATTGATCTAGGAATTTTAAACCATGAGTAATGGAAATACCAACGGTAGATTTGACGTTCAAGATATTAAACAAGCGGCACAAGGGCGTTGGGCGGAAGTCATCACAACCATAACCGGCATTGCCAGTGAATTACTGGACGGAAAGGGGCATCCCTGCCCCCGATGCAATGGTTCAGACCGTTTCTCGGCTTTCCCACACTTTAACGAAACAGGCAGTCTGTTTTGTAGGCATTGCCACAATGGCGATACATCGCCTAGGAGCGGCGACGGAATTTCGGCGATTCAATGGCTACTGGGCGTCACATTTCAAAATGCCTTAGCCCTCATCGCTGAACACACTGGTATTGCTGGTAAGAAACCCAAAAATGACCAGCGCGATATTTTGAGCGATCTTTGCAAGCAAAAACGGATGCCACTTGATTCAGCTAAAGCATACGGTGCTAAAACTGCAATTCGTGGGCGAAACCAAGTCGTTCGATTTCCAGTTTACGATGACAAAGGCAATCCAACGAGCTATTCCGACGTCTCTCCCTACGCCAAAGGCAAGTTAAATAAGGGGATGCTGCCAAAGGGCGGCAAGGTGGGCATCCACTTTCCAGGGCGATTACCCAAGCCTGGGGACTCTTGGTTAATCGTCGAAGGAGTGAAAGATGCCGCTGCTCTATATGGTCTAGGCTACTCTGCAGCTGGCGTGACGGGCTGCAACTTGCCTAATTCAAAACGGGCCGCATTCGCCAAACTCTTCACTGGCTGCAAAGTTATCTTGATTCCCGATTTAGACCGCGCATCGCACCGTGGATTTGCCAATATTGGTACGGCGTTTAAAGACAAAGCCAAAACCGTTCTGGTAGCTCGATTGCCAGGTGAAATCAAGCCGACAAAAGGTCTAGACGTACGTGACACGATTAACGCAGGTGGCCCAGAAAGCATTCATCGCATCATCGAACAAGCTATCGAATTTGATGCGGAGGAATTACTGGGGGGACGTGGCGCGGTCTATCTGAATATCGACGAATTTACAGAAATGGAAGTAGCCGACAAGGTTATCCGTATTTTGGCAGCGCATGGCATTGGTTCTAACGAAATCGAAAAACAAATTTTTCAGCGTGCAGGAAAACTGGTTGCCATTGTCGAACCAGATATCGACCCTCGCATCGTCTCAATTGACGAAATCAGCATCCGCGAACGCATCACAGCAGCCATGGACTTGATTGAAACCAACAAATCAAGAACTGAAGAAACCGAAACGCTAAAGCGTCCCCCAGGTTGGTTGTGTAAAGCGATTCACGCGCGACCAACTTACGACCACGTTCGGCGGCTAGATGACATCGTTACCGCTCCGACAATGCGGGCTGATGGCTCAATTTTACAAACTACGGGCTACGATCCCCATAGTCGATTGGTTTACCTGCCCGATTGTGACTATAAAACGATTCCTGCAAATCCAAACTTGGAAGATGCAAGAAACGCAGTAGGTGAGCTACTCGATATCGTACACGATTTTCCTTTTGCCAATGATGCGGCCAAGTCAGTTTGGATATCGTTAGTACTGTCACTGATCGGCAGGCCGGCCATCGTAGGCAACATTCCACTGTTTGGATTCACGGCCAATATCCGAGGAAGCGGAAAGAGCAAACTTTGCGATTTGGCTGGATTGATAGCCTACGGACGCCCAATGGCTCGTAAGACGTTACCGGGCGACGATGACGAAACGCGTAAAGTCATCACCGCAATTGCAATCGAAAGCAAATCGGCCGTGTTATTTGACAATGCGGCGGGCTTAATCGGCAACGCATCTTTAGACGCGGTGCTAACGGCTGATACTTGGAACGACCGAATTTTAGGAAAATCTGAAACCACCGGTAATTTACCCTGGCGAACCGTGTTGGTTACAACTGGCAACAACTTGACTTTTAAGGCTGACACCGCTCGGCGGGTGACGCTATGCCAACTTGATTGCCGACACGAAACCCCTGAAGACCGTAACGACTTCAAGCACGCCAACGTCGAAGCCCATACGCTCAAACACCGCCCCCTGCTGGTTGTGGCAGCATTGACAGTATTAAGAGCCTTCGTCGTTGCTGAACGACCGTACAGCGGCAACCGATTGGGCTCGTTCGAATCTTGGTCTGAGACAATTTGTGGTGCGATTGTGTTTTCGGGAATGCCCACCCCACTCGAAACGGTTTCCATTGTACGCGATCAAGACAACACAGGGGCCATCGTCCGAATGTTGCTCGATGGACTCGATGCGGTGGCCGGAGTCGATGGGCTGACTTCCCGCGAAATCCTAGATGGCATCAAAACCGATCACATCAGCAAAGCCGATGACATTCAATTGGGCTGGGAATCGCTGCAGTCTGCATTTGCTGAACTGACTGATAAGCCGTCATCGCAGAGAATTGGCGGCGCATTGAAACGGTTTCATGGCCGTGTTTGTGATAATCGCCGGATAGTCAATCGTCCGGGACGTTCAAATGTCAAACGCTGGACGGTAGAAGTTTTGAGTGATGGAAACGATGTACCCGATGCGCCGGCATCGCTTCAACTGAATCCACTCAATGATATTGGAAATTGCGATCAATGCGGGAAAAGCTTGATAGCGACTCCAACAAGTGACGGCTATCTGAATCGGCATTGCGACCAATGTGAAAAGCCATTCAAGTGCGTGCCGATCCCAGTTGATGCGATCGATAATCTAACAGTTTAACGAATCCCCCAAAGATACCGACGTCAGGTTTACTTGCAGCTGTGCGGATTCTCGTTAAGGTTTTAGGGCGGCTGAAATAGCTCCCCAACCCGTTCTCCGTAGTTTGCTGCCTCACTTTTCAATTCCAAAATAACATTTTACGGATATGATTCTATGCAGACTTTATTCAAAAAGACCTTTCTCAAACCGATTCCCGCAAACGCTAAAATTAAAAGAATTAGAGGCAACCACTTTGCCGTTTGGGTTGGCAAAGGTGGAAAGGAACGAAAAGCCCCAATCGCTATAAAACGGGACGGGGCGCAAGCGATAAGGCTGGACCGAAAGACTTGGGTTGCCCGCTATCGCAATGCCGATGGAATAATTGTTGAGCGTTCTACTGGATGCACGACAAAAGCGGCGGCAAATGCAGTTCTGTCCGATTTCGTAAAAGAGGCCGAACGCATATCAGCGGGTGTGATTACCAAAGACGAAACCGAAATAGCCGACTGGCAACATTCAAGCTTGACCAAAGCGATAGAAGACTACTCCCTATACCAAACCCGTCGTGGCAATGCTCAGAAACGTGTGAAGTTTACCAAAGCGTATTTACTGAAAGATTCGAAAGCTTGTGGCTGGTATAAACTGAAAGACTTGGAGTCGGATCGGCTTCAACGACATTTGGATGATTTGCAGGCAGATGGCAAAGGGGCAGGGGTCCTCAACCAGCATGTTGCTTCGTGGATGGCGTTGGGTAACTGGCTGGCTGGCAAGCGTATCAAAGGCAAACGGGCACATTGGAAAGGTAATAAAAGACTGGCGAGTAACCCGTTTGAAGGTTTCGGTCGATACGATGAAAAGGCCGATTGCCGACGCAAACGACGGGCTTTGAGTGAGTCAGAAATAACCCGTTTATTGTCTGCTGCTGCGGAACGCCCGTTAAATGATGCACGGACAATTCGAACCGGGCCTAAAAAAGGGCAAATGACAGCGACAGTTAACCCAAACCGTATCCAACTGTTGAAACGCCAGGGCGAGGAACGAGTGTTGATTTACAAAACCCTGATTTTGACGGGGCTGCGTAAAAACGAATTGGCAAGTATCACGCTTAAGCAATGCCGACTCGATGGCGACCGTCCGTTTATCGACCTGCACGCATCCGATGAGAAGAATGGCCAAGGAAACAACATTCCGATTCCATCGGACTTGGCAAAAGCACTAATGGCGTGGATTGCTGACCGACACGAGCAACTGACAGAAGTCTCAACGATGAAATTAAAGCCATCGCCGAAAGAAGATGAGCCACTGTTCGACGTCCCAACAGGTTTGGTCAGGATTCTGAATCGGGATTTGGCGGCAGCGGGTCTTCCCAAGTTTGATAAATACGGCCGCTCCATTGATGTTCACGCTTTACGGCACACGTTTGCGACCTTACTTTCTAATTCGGGCGTGGCTCCACGTATTGCCCAAGCCGTAATGAGGCACTCGAATTTACGGCTGACAATGAATACTTACACCGATCAAAGGCAATTGGACATCTACGGTGCTTTAAACAATCTGCCATTGTTAAACTCTCCGATCGAGTCGGAAACTAACCAGTCAACTGACAGTGAAGACAAACACACCAATGATTCCAATGTGGTTAGTATGGTTAGTTTGATTAGTGATAATCCCCCAGCCTTAAGAACTTTTCAGGACGTAAAAACGGAGGCTGAACATAGCTCTCGGTTGGTGTCCCCCATGGTGTCCCCCAAAACCTGCCCAAAGGAGACAATTCAGGATGATTGTAGTGGTTTAGGCAAGCTGTCGACTGAGAAGGCTAAACAAGAAAAGCCCCTAGAAAACACGTGTTTTCCGGAGCTTTCATCAGTCGGGCTGACTGGATTCGAACCAGCGACCTCTACACCCCCAGTGTAGCGCGCTACCAGACTACGCTACAGCCCGAGTCCGCATTTTACGTTGATTTTCATTTCTTGACAACGCGTCCGGAAATACAAAATAGACAAACGCTTAGATCACCTGATTCCCTTGTTTCAATACCGGCAAAAGCGCATTTTCTTACCAGGAAAAGACAACGCCCCGCGCTTGATCGCCCCCCAGAATTAGCACCGCCAACATCCGACTCCGGCTTGTGCAAAAATGACTCACTCAGCATCGACAATCGCAGAGAATCTTTCGCGTCTCCCTTTAACACCAAGCGTTGAGTGCTCACCAAATTGTACTGCACGTCTCAACTCTTTAGTTTTGATCTGTTTTACTGCCACCTTGCTTTGCTGCACCGATGTAACACAATAGAGACTTGAATCGACCGGTCATTTCAAATATCTGCAAGTTTCTAACATCTGCAATCCACATGAACCCATCTGAACCATATACCCATCACTTTGCGGATCGTTTAAACCAGGCAATAATCCAGAAACAGACGCCCCTGGTGGTGGGACTCGATCCTCGGCTGAACCAGTTGCCAGCCCAACTCGCTCCCGAAAACGTTGACGACCTGACCCAAGTCGCAATCGCCTACAGTTCTTTTTGTTGCGGCATCATCGATGTCGTCGCCGATTTAGTCCCTGCAGTCAAACCTCAGGCAGCGTTTTTTGAGCAGCTTGGCCCCCTTGGAATGGCCGCACTTGCAGAGGTCGTCGACCATGCAACGACCAAAGGGTTGCAAGTTATCATGGACGCCAAACGGGGTGATATTGGGTCCACCGCGACCGCCTATGCGAGTGCCTTCCTCGGGCGCAAACCACATAGTAGTTGGGGCTGTGATGCCCTGACCGTGAACCCATACATGGGGGAAGACACCCTCGAGCCGTTCATTGACGCGGCGAATAAAAATGGAGCAGGGATTTTCGTTTTAGTGAAAACTTCCAATCCCGGTAGTCACACCATTCAGGAAAAACGAGCCGACAACCAAACAATTTATTCGTACGTCGCTAGTCACGTTGAACAGCTTTCCAGCAACAATGTTGGCGAAACGGGATATGGCAACGCCGGTGCGGTCGTTGGTGCAACCTACCCGGAACAGTTATCTGAATTACGAGCAGCAATGCCTCACACCCTTTTTCTAATACCTGGCTTTGGTGCTCAAGGGGGAACAGCGAAAGACGTTGCCGGGGGTCTCGACGAGAATGGGCTAGGCGGTGTCATCAATAGCTCAAGAGCAATCATTTTTGCCCACGAACAACCTCAATACGCAGATTTACCATCGTGGCATGCCGCTGTCGAACAAGCGACCCGTGATACCATTGAAAAACTTGCTGACGGAACGACCGCTTCCAGGCTTCGCTAACTTGAGCCATTGAATCAGAGCGTTCAGGATTAAACGGCCAGCGGCTTAATTAATTCCGGCAGCGCTTCTAAAACCATCTCCACAGCGATTGCAGCGAGCACCATTCCCATAATCCGCACCACCAGCGTCGATCCGGCCTGACCAAGCCAGCCGTAAATCCGATTCGCTTGGAATAGCAGGACCAATGTTAGTCCCAGGACAGATAACATGATGGCAGTCGTCAACAACTGATCATAAAACGAAAAGTTTCGATTATCAGTCAAGACAACGGCCGCAAGAATCGAACCGGGACTGGCAATCGATGGCACCGCAATCGGAAATACTGCCACGTCGTGTCCCGCATCCTCCTTGGGTTCAGCTACCGCCACTCCCGTCCCAAAGACCATTTGCAACCCAAACAGAAAGAATATAATGCCGCCCGCCAGTTCAAATGCGGCCAGTCGAATCCCGATCGAATTCAAAAACAACTGCCCAAGCACCACAAACGCCAACAAAATTGCCGCGGAGTAAACAATTGCCCGAATCGCAATCCGATTCCTATCTTGCGGTTTTGCGGCGGCCGTCACTCCGATAAAGATCGTGAGCGTACCAATAGGATCGATCGTCGTAAAAAAAGTCAGAAAATTTTCTACCATGACATTCATCGCAATCGCCGCCTAACTTAAACCCGAACAGTATTCGACCGGATTCTAACGAAAGACCTTCGAGCGGAGAATAGTAAGCTGCTAATTTCCCGAATCGGTTGATTCGGAAAACTCTCTATCGCTGGACTCGAACTTAAGCGTTTCGTTTGCGGCGACGAGGAGCAAGCATTCCGAGCGCTGCAGACCCAAACATCAAAGCAGTCGTCGGTTCCGGCACAGCAGAAATTGAAAAATCAAAGGTCCGTCCGCCGGCAAAAAGAATGGTATCTAGCTTACTCCCTGAAGGGGTCACAAAATCGTCAGTCGTCGGATTAGGATTATAGTCACCAAATGAAAATTCAGTAACACCTATATCCGAAACTGAAACGCTAAACTGCCCCAAACCAATTGACGTTCCTTGAGGCGGTGTACCAAACGTAACCCCAGCCAATTTTAAGTTTGCATTATCAAATGCATCGTCATTCACAAATGGAAAAGAACTATCGACACTGTTGGCCGTCACAACGGCAGAAACACCCGAGGTCGCACCATAACTCGCATCAAGCCCAAAGCCGATGAGTCCGTCTGATGACAATTCCGTGTTCCCGCCCGTCTCAGTCACAAAAACGTCGATGGTGACTACTGAACCAACGGCGGCAGTAAATACGTTACCGGTAGCACTGCCATCAGAAAACTCAATGATCAAATCAGCTTGAGTTTGGCCAGATGACAGGGAGAAAATTACCGCTGCAAATAGCAAGGTTAAACGTTTCATTTTTTTTGCTCTTACTGGAGGAGGGAAGATCAGAGGTGGGAAGCAAAATCGATTGTTTAATTAGGAGGGAGTTTTAGGGGAAAAGTTGCAATTGCTAGACGACGGTTCTGCCCATGGGCACGCCTCTCGCTCAGCCATAGGCTTTCGCCCAGACAGAGGCTTTCAGTTAGCCAAAGGGTAACGTGGTGTAGTAACGCTGCAGATAATTGGCAAGATCAACGTTGTCTACATCGCCGTCGAGGTCAAAATCCATGCTCTCATTGTAGTCAGAGGATTCACTCGACTCGCGATAAGTGTTTAGAAATCTGGCAAGATCGACATTATCGACATCGCGATCGCCGTCAGAGTCTCCGAATAATCGGAAGAACCCGTCTGACTCTTGATCTCCAAACGTCAATGTTCCACCTCCGGTACCATCGGAGTCGCCATCGAGGAAAGCTCCGCTGGCATTGGACTGGACCTTACCACCGTCGATCGACATTTGATAATTGCCATCGTCCAGCGAGCCATGTGTCACGCCGGCACCGGCAAAACTAAAGGTCACCACGGTTTTCCCGGACGCATCTGACTGACTCATATTGTAGGCAACGTTGTTCCCAGACCCTCGATGCATGAATGAGAATGCGTCTGAATCAATCGTAACGAGTTCAGGGAAGCTGACAGAAATCTCTCGAATCGATGACATTTGCCCTGACCCCGAATCGAACACAAGGGCGTCCATTTCCAACAGGTCCACCACATCGATGGTTAGCGATTTATCAAACGCGAGTTCGCCGTCAGAAACCTCAACTCGAATTGAGTATTGAGGTTTTGTTTCATAGTCAATCTCGACCCCTGATTTCAGTTTCAACGAGTCACCATCGATTTCGAATAAGTTATTGTCGTCATCTCCATCGCCGGCGATAAAATCAAATGTCAATCCTGTCGAATCAATGTCATAGCCTATGAGGTCGGCGATAACCAAGCCGCCCGTTGTCGCAGTGTTTTCATTAACTAAGTTCGCAGACAACTGAATATCGGCAGGTGCGTCATTCACAGGCGTTACCGTAACTGGAACGACACCTTCCGTCGAAGCACCATGCTCGTCCTCGAGGACGTAGACGAACGAGTCCGAACCATAAAAATCATCGAATGGCGTGTAATCGACAGTTCCATCGCTCTTTAAGACGGCGATACCATTTGACGGATTCCCCACAGACACCACTTCAATGGTATCCCCATCCGCATCCGAGTCATTGCCGACGACATCGATATTTATCAGGACATCTTCGGCTGTCGATGTAACATCCGAATTTGCAGTGGGAGCCTGATTGAACCACTGCTCTAAAAAGTACTCTCCCAAGCCAGCGTTGGCGTGGACTCGAACCTCGTAATCCCCAGACATCGCCGCCGTATGCAATATGGAGGTACTATCAGAGGCCACGAGGGTTCCCGACGGATCCCTTACTTCCAATCGCAACTCGCTCCCCGACAAATCATCGATGGCGTTGTGAAACAAATAAACTCCGGCGCCTGGCAAAAAGGCGTCTAAGGAAAATTGGTCACCTGCCGAAGCCGTAATGCTGTACAGATCATCGTCGGGATCAGAAATTTGGTAAACCAGATTATCGAGCGGCGTGATGTCGGTACCTTTTCCAGCGGCGATCACGTAAGCGATTTCCGCTGTTGGTCGAGAGATAGTGATCGTCTCTTTCCCTCCGGAAGCGACACTACCACTGACAACTTCCGATAACAAATTATTAGAAGCATCGTAGGCTCGTAACCAGGCAACATCCGATGCATCATCCGAACCAACATCAATCGAAACCGTTGACTGCAACACAGAAAAATCGGCTCTCAACTCATCGTCACCCGCTCGGAAACCATTGGCTGCCGTTGCCTCGGGCGCAAACACATTCGCTCCCGTTGGGGCTCCATAGCTGGCCGAAGCAGCATAAATCGAACCCGCCCCGACATTGTTCGACAATGTTACCCCGGTAAAGGAGTTGCTAATATTGGTTTCAGCAGAGAATCCATCCGGCTCAGCGCTGGTCGAACTGAGCGTTGAAACAAATCCAATCGCACCATTGAATCCGGTCAAGTCCGTCACTTGAGGTGAGGCAGATTCGATGTCCAAAACTGCGGATCTTCCAACCACCAACACGTAGTCCACATCGACAGCGCCGGTCACTTGAGCAAAGAGAGTCGTCGCTCCTCCCACGTTGGCATAGCTGGATACCACAGAATCGAAATTAGAGGAGGCCGCACCGGTCGCAAGCAATGTGCCGCTGGAATTAAAAATCTCGAGCGTTAACGCGGCTGGTTCATTAAAACCATCCACAGCCACTGATATTTCCTGCCCATCTGCAACTGAGAATTCATACCAATCGGGAGAGGCTTGTTCCGTGAAGATATTGATTTCGTCGTAAGCACGACCATCTGCGTCGTAGGGATAATTATCATACTGTTGGAATTTAATCTTAAAGTTGCTTCCCAGTGAAATCCCCGCGGCCGCAGCTTCCGCAGCAAGATCAATCTCAACAAAATTCCAAACGCCGTTGCCCGAATCCGTGTCGGTTAAGACCGTGTACCAAGTGGAACCGTCCGCACTAATTGCGACACCGTCTCCGTAGGAATCCCCGGAAAAACTAGCTGGAAGTGTATCCGTTTCATCGCCCCACTCGGCGTGATAAAAACTCAGCGTCGGACTTGTCGCAGTTGATAAATCAACAGTGTAAACCGCCGTGTTCAGGTTGTAGGTTCCTGTGTTTGTTTGATCCATAAACAGAGAATTCGTGCTTCCGTTTGCCGCGAAGCTGTTGGTAACGACAATCCTTCCGCCTGAATCCGTTGAATTCGTGACCCAATCTCCGCCTAAACCACCACTTTCAAAAGAGTCAGAAGCAAAGAGAATTTGTTCCTCGGCAAGATTGCCTAACACAGCAATTCGATCACTCGACTCTGCCGCCCCCGGGAACAACGCTGCTGCATCAATATTTTCCGCGTTAGCTAAATCACTGTTTCCGACGCCTATCGCTGATTCCGTTTCCACGACGGCATTGAGCACAAACTCGATCTCGTAATCACCGCTACTGTCGGACGCGCCGTCGATTAGAATTTGGTAGGTTCCGGAATCGACCAAAGCCATCGAGGGCAAAAACAGGTTGGAGTCGCTTGCCGCACCACCTCCTACCAGTACACCACTGGGATCTCGAACTTCCACGTTAGGGATCAAGCCATTACTGCCGCGGACAGCAATCGAGAGGGTTTGATTTGAATCTAAATCTACCGCGATCGTGTCTGGGAAACCGGCACCAATCACATTCCCCGAAAGTATCGAACGATTCACACCAGCACCCGTGCCGCCACCGGTAAAGACCGTCAGTTCCTCAAACGATCCACCGACACCAACGGCATCCCAAGCCGCTAATGTTGAGAGATGTTGCTGAGAATTTACACCGAACAAATCAATCGCTGATTGAACCGCTCCCTCGCGGGCATCGATGTATTGAGAGTCGGTTGTCAGATAAACCGAAAGATTGCGATAGGCAATTTCAGCGGCGTCGGTCATACCAATGCCCGTCACATCGTAGGCCTGACCATTATCATTTACCCCCGCCTCTCCCTCCGTCAAAATGTAGAACCATTTGTTTTGAACACCTGAGTTCGTATGCACTCCGCCATTGTCACTGCTCGTCCCATTCCAATTACTACCTAGATAGGTATCCGGGTCACCCTTCGCCGAGGGATTGGACATACTCCGCAGGGCATTGCCCGGATTGACACCAATGTCTTCACCCATCAGCCAGTCATTCGAACCGAGCGCGAAATTTTCAATCGCCTCTCCAAAGATGTCGGAGAAAGACTCGTTCAATGCACCTGATTCATAAGAGTAAATCAGACCCGCAGAGTACTCCGTTACGCCATGAGTAATTTCATGCCCAACAATATCAAGGGAAACCAGCGGATTATAGGATGTGCCGTTACCATCCCCGTAGGTCATGAAGGAACCATTCCAAAATGCGTTCACGTAATCGTTGCTGTAACTAACATAAGAGCGGAGGGTCGCCCCTTGGTTATCGTAAGAGTCGCGATTGTGTTTGGTTTGAAAATATTCGAGCGTTCGTTCCGCTCCAAAATGAGCTTGGACCCCAGTATGAACGGAGTTCGCAGTAAAACTCGTGCTGGAACTCGTGATGTCGGATGCGTTGTTGTAGTTTGTCCCGTTATTTAAATCAAAAGTCTCCACCCCGTTTGTGCTTTGCCGCAAACGAAAGGATCCCGAGTTTGAATCGGCGAGAAAATTTACGGTGCCATTATAAAGACTCGTACCCGTTGCCGAGACATCCGCGTCGTGGATGCGGTCCTGAACGTCGACAATCTCTCCTGAAACAGCATCAACGAAAATGTAAGCCCGAGACATCGGTTGCGTTGCAAAAATATCAAATTTGTACGTTAAACGTGAATTGGAATCCCCAGCAGAAACGTAAACCAACTCGCCCATTGGTCGACCGATTGCCTCGTCTTCATGGTGGGAATGACCTGAATGATCGTGATTGAGATCCTCATCATGGAAATGATCATCGTGCGAATGATCATCGTGGAACTCGCCCTCCCAGGCATAAACATCTGCGCCCACATAGGCCAAGGCACTTTCCAGTGCCATTTCATGAGTGAGTTCGGGCATCTCGACAGGATCAACCATCGGAACGTAATTTCCACTGATGCTCTCGACTAAATCGTTGCGTACATGCAGCGTAAACTCGCCGTGCTCAACGGGCAGTCCGCGATGCAACTGCCGATATTTTAGATGTTCAAATCCGAGGTGATCTGACTGAACGCGGCTCAACCACATGGTATCGTTCTGAGCCAGCGAAAGATGCTCTCGAAGCAGACTCGCAACCTCGTTAGACGGAACCTTGTTTTGCAGCACTGTTAGTAAATCTGACTCTGGGGTGTAGTCCCACTTCGACGCACCTTCAATGGCAACGACATCGACAATTGGGATTGCTACTGAGTCATTCTGCAGGACGTTAACATCATCGATTCCGCTCGAAGAGGCCACTGCCAGCAGCCTGCGGGGTTCGAGGGGCTCGTAACCAAAAATCGCGCTCGCCGTGCGTTTCCTAAAAGAAAAACTTGGAGCGCCACGCTTACTACGGAGTATCTCTAGAAAGGCCTGATTCATCATCATTTCCATCTGACTATCAACGGACGTTGGGACGCAGGAGGAACTCCTGCAATGTGGGAGGGGGCAAAGACGATCGGCAAACACCGAAGCCATGAGGCCAGAGCGTTACGATTTCGACGCCATACGAACGACGGCATGAGCGAAATCGCTCAGCGAGCGACTCTGTTGAATTACACTCTAATTACAGCTGGGGAAAGTTCAAGACTTACGCAGGGGAAGTCACCTTCGGCAACTGAACGTTTTCGCCATTCGTTCACCCTTGCCTAAACCTCTAAGCTGTAAAAACACGGGCGGCAGGTTCAATTCGAGGATTACAAAGGAGAAAATTACCTCTTTAGATCGCCGCATTACGCCGGGCTGCGATGTTTTCCTATGCTCAAACTAAACGAATCATTTCGGCAAAAATTTCTCACCGCAATGACTCTCAGGCTGCCACCGCTGTTGACGCCGACTCAATAGAACGATGAGTCAAGGCCGTCAAGAACCTACTAACCCATGTCGTAATGGTCATTGTCATTGTGTTTGATGGCGTGCAGCACGTGCAGGCGTAGAGAAATTGACGAACAGAAAGCGAGCCCATCCGGAACGACCACCGACCACGCTTCTCAATCGTCGTTCCGAAAGGCCTCGATTCGCTTTCTTAAAACTCACTTCCAAAAATCTTCGCGGTCTAATCGGGCATACCTGAAGTTTTGCTGGTAAGCGACACTGCTTTGTTCGCGTACGAGATTAGTCGCCGAACAAATTACCGAGTCCGCCCAATACAGACCCTTCTCCCGTTGAACGCCCCCCCGCACTCGGAGCATGCTGAAGCACTCGATCAGCAAGACGGGAAAACGGTAAACTTTGCAGCAAAACCGTTCCATGACCGCTCAAGGTCGCGAGGAACAATCCCTCGCCTCCAAGCACCATCGATTTAAGATTTCCAGCCCGCTCAATGTTGTAGTCAATTCCATTGGTAAACGCGACTAAACAGCCTGTATCGACTCGCAGTGTTTCGCCTTTGAGGGTCTTTTTAACTACGGTTCCTCCCGCATGCACAAACGCCTTACCGTCCCCAGACATTCGCTGCAAAATAAATCCCTCACCGCCGAAGAATCCGACCCCCAAACGTTTCGTAAAGGATATGGCAATCTGTGTTCCCATCGCCGCGCAAAGGAAGGCGTCTTTCTGGCAAATAATTTCTCCACCAATTTTTGACAAATCGATGGGAATAATCTTCCCGGGGTAGGGAGCTGCAAACGCAACTCGCCGTTTTGCATTTTGTCGATTGGTGAAGTGCGTCAAAAATATCGACTCCCCCATCAGCTTTCGCGACGCCGCAGAAAAAACCTTACTCATAAAACCTTGATCGGGCTGGGAACCATCACCCATTTTTGTTTCATACTCAATGCCCTCTTCCATGTAATTCATCACCCCCGCCTCGGCGATGACAGTCTCACCTTGGTCGAGTTCTACCTCCACAATTTGGAGATCGTTTCCAATGACTTCGTAATCGACTTCATGACTAGGCATTAAATTTACTTTCAAAAAAGGTATTTAAAAATTCCAGTAAACGATCACCAGCGTGGGCTGATTGGAAGCATAATCGCTTGTTTCATCGCTGAAAGCGACAACCATCGTTCGCCGCAGCCAAACAATTATTGGATTTTTTTTCGAAAGTACGGAGGAAACGTCAAACAAGCCCAGAACACCCGTGTCTCCGGCTCTATATTGCTAAGTCAATGAGCCAATTAAAAACTCAAATTTTTCATTAGATCTGGGAAGCACTCGCTCCCATTGAACGAAGGGCTAAAATATCCGACTTTTCGTCGGGCGGCATCATGAGCCGGTGCCAAAGAAGGAGAAATAAACAAGCACCTGTTTCCAAGTTATTTCAGCCCAAATTGTTTCGACACAAACAATGAACGGTCACCCGTCACAAGAAACTCAGCTACCGACTCCTCCTCCGCCGTGAAACACAAAACAAAACAGCGGCTCCTGCAAACAAGGTCGAACCGGGTTCAGGAACAGCAGAGATCATCAAATCTGATGTCGAGAAAAACACTTCGCCGACCGCGTCATCGCGTTGCCAGGCAATCCACAATACATGATGGCCAATGCGATCTTCGGGAACATCCAAATCAAAATAATAATGATTGTCTTCTAGTACTGGATCAGGACGCGACAGGAACTCCATTTGATTCCAATTCAATTCAGTACTTGGATCCCAATCCGATGTGGTCATCCAAACGTCCCACACACTTGGCTCGTGAACCGCAGTCGCGAAAAAATCAATCGACATTTTTTCACCTGAAAGCACCGGAGTCGTTGGCCACTCCGAACTAACCTGATCCAGTCCTCGGTAGGTAAGTCCAGGAAACTCATCGGAATCCACTCTTCCTCCACTGGCTAATTGGCCATCGGGAACCCAAGGCGAATAGTCGAAACCTTCGGGCAAGCCACTATTAACTGCGTCTGGAATATTTCTCGAAACTTGATTCCAGGTGTAGTACGAACTCTTCCCGTCCATTTCAACCGCATTTTTCGCCAATTCGAAATCTGGATTTTCAGGGTTACTCTTGTAGACTTTGTAAACGCGACTTTGCGGTGAGACGGTCGTTCCGTGACCGTAAACAGTAATACCGCCCAACAAGAGCCCCCCCAAAGCGACTCCAAGCGATACGTATAAGTAGTGCCGTTTAGCCATGTTCAACTCTCCAAAAAAGTAAACATCGATAGCGCTGGACGCTATTTAAAGATACGATTACCGAAGGGCATTTCAAGCAAGCAACACAGCGCGTCACAAGAATTGGATGCGTAGCAGATGCAAGCAAAACCCAACTTTGAATTCCAGGTCTTGTCTATTCATTGGACAATTCGAACCAAAGATTAGTTCCAATGCTTGCATATAATCTTTCCGAAATTTCACTTCGGTATCTATTTTGACAAAGGTCTCTATTCCAACAGAGAGACAAAAGCGTTGCCTCTGTTTCCTTCAACGCTCAGCGGATTGATAGAACGAAGGCAAATGACAGCGCTACTCGTAGACAGATATTTTTGAAATCTACTTAGATGTTTGACTAACGCGAGACATTTAGTTCGTCCCAATACTCGCGTAATCGAATTCGAACTTTCTCTGCTCGATTAGAAAACCACTGCTCAAGAATTCGATTTTTTTGCGTTTGCCAGGTTTCCCCCGGTGAGTAAGGCGTTTCCGATTGAACATCACCCCAGCGAGCTGACTCAGCAAGCAATGCGGGTTCAATCGATTCAAGAAGTTTCCGATAACGCTCCTGACAGACGACATCATTGAGGGGGCCACCTTTGGTTGACCATTTCTCCAACCTCGCTTCAATCAACTTGCGGAAACTTTCATTACGGCTTAGGGCGTTAAAGACAGCTTCAAAAGACTTGGGATTATTCCGGCTTTTAATCGATAATACGTAATCACAATCGTCATGTTTCCAACCGGATGCGAAGGTATTGTCCGCATCCCAAACTAAAAATTTCATTGGAGAAGTTTGCCCGCGTTGACAATAAGATTTCATGTTGTTGTGACGATTTAATGGCCAATCTTCGCCACCTGCATAAAGATAGACAAGGCAATAATCAATAAAACTCTCAACGTCTAAATGTCGACAAATCGCATCGTAGTTAACATCGTTGACTAGCTGCTTTTGAGCAAGCTCGCAAATCGTATTCCACGCAGCTTCACCTTCCTGATCAGCCTCTATCTCTCGCACACGCGATCTCAGTACAACATAGTCGTCGGCCTTTCCACCCAGCTGATGAGCCAGGAATTCGTCATCTGGCCTTTCAACTAGGTTGTAGACTCCCCAGTAAAGACCATTAATAGCGACATGCACAAAACGCCCACGCGCTGCAACACTCCCCATCGATCGATGCGTGTCCCGCGCCCACTGATCTCTAATATACTGTGCATTTTTACGCACATCAGAATCATGCGTGACCCATGAATCGTCGGTACTTCTCAAAACGAGGGTCGAAAATTGGTCATACCCCGGTTGCTCAAAAATTCGAGTTTTTAAAACTGCGTCTCCATAACGAGCTCGAAAATTTAAACGCAAGGAATGTTTTTTCCAGCCTGCTTTACGGCTTTCATTTCCTGAAATTCGAATTCCAGCAGTCGCCGTAAAGCCGGCTGCTCCATTAAAACGAAACATCTCTACCGATGCTGGGACTTCCCAATCGAATCCTCGCTCCCAAGTGTTGGAATAAACACCGTCCACTCCAAAAAACAACTCTTGATCGACAATCACCGATACCATTGGCAACGATCTCAACGCGTGCTCAAGCTCCGTTCGATTCGTCCCGACAAGGTCCGAATCCATTTCATAATCAGCATTGGTTTCGTTCCACAATTTCGGAAACCCATTCGGATTTGGTGTTTGATCAAGCAAGCTATCGATATGTAGAAAACTTTTTGTAACTGGCGCTGAAGAAATCTTCATCGGAGATGTCGCAATTGCTCGTATCACAGTTGATCGATCAACAGGCAGCGGCTGCTCATATACCTGTGCGGTCTCAGGTTCCGGCAGGCTGCCATCCGTCGTAAATATTATGGTGGCATCTTTCGTGTCACAACTTAATTTCAACTGAAGCGTAGAATCAAAAAGTTGCGATTCTTTTGAAAAAAGAACAGGCGCAACTACTCCCGTCCCCGCCGCTGTATTCTCCAGTCCCGGAGTTGGAGAAAACATCGGAGCTGAGCCATTCTCAACGAGACCAAAACTAACACCGTGCCGAACGGAATGCTGATCAAATGTCATGATCTGAGCAGTGGTCCTGCCATCTGGCTCGATCAGGGCAACGTATTGATCGGAATCCCCCAAGCGAAAATTAGTTTCTAATGGAAGCGTATCTTTCACATCTAATCCCGACGCATAAACCAGTAGTCGAGAACCCGGGGAAACAACGACATTAGGAAACTGCCACTTTCGAGGTTTGTTTAGATCATCCGTTAAAAACCATCCACTGAGATCAGAATTCACTTCCGCTGGATTCCAAAGCTCTATCCAATCAGGACAGTGTCCTGACTGATCTACAATCTCACCTGCATTGGATGGCTGTACTTCTGAGATCACCACATAACTTGAAGGTTCTCCGGAACTCGGAACCTCTTTCAACAACTTAGCCGCGGCGTCTTTGCCGTCAGCACCAGAAGCTGTTGCATCGAGAGCCTCTTTCACTTTTTCAAATTCCTGAGGTAAAGCAGAAGAGGAACTGTCCTCAAGTGACTGAGCAGTTTTGGAGTTGGTTTGATTCGCTGGCTCTGATCCTGGTTGACAACCAAGAAATAGACCGGCCAAGCAAAATCCAATCCAGATGATAATTGGTATGGCAAATTTCATTTGTTATTCAATCAAACGATTCAAAATGGAAACCGAGCACTGAGCTAAAAACTCCAGCGGACTCCCGCCATTTTCAGTGACGATTAAAACCTCTCGCTTTTTATTTCACGAATTAAAGAGCCGATCTTTTGGGCCACAAAAATTTACCCCCCAATTGCTGGGCAGCCATCTGCACGTTGTATTTTGTCAACATATAGCTAGGCGAAGGATATTTTGACCCTTAAATTTGACACAACCCAAACCTAATCAGCGGTAATATTGCGCGCGGATGTCCTTCACAAGGGTCTCGGAGCCAATCCCTGGCTCCCCTTTGCAGACAAACTGGCTTTGATTTTGACACAGTTGATAGACTTTTGTGTGGAATAATTTGACGCTATCGAACACCCAACACTAGGTATTCCTTTTCAGCGTCCTTCGAAAAACTTGATTGCGTTGAAAGATTTTTTGATCGAATCCAACCTCCTGGAAAGAAAACGCCAAATATTTCACCTCTCCATTCGTCAACACATAGACTGTTTGAAAATTAAGTAATGCATGAATTACGCGTCAGCAGGTGAGCCAAACAACATTAAATTCAATCTCGGAGCGATCGCATGCGAAACAATCCATCGGTCTTAGTCCTTTTACTGGCAACACTAACGATAGCAGGGTGCGTTCAACCATTTCCGTCAATTAGTGTGACCAATGAATCGAGTTACCCACTCCATATCGTTGCGTTGAGCGCCGTCAATTCTTTTAAAAAAGCGACAGTGTCGATGGGGGAAACAAAAGCTGTAGTACCTCAACCGACCTATGTTGGAAAAACAATCGCGATCAAATGGTACGTCGTTGGTGCCCCTAAATCCCTACCAGCAGTCAGAGAAACCTTAGTTTCCATTCCTCAAAATTGGGATGGTCGTTCGCCACTTACTCTCTCATTCTCTCAGCAAAAAAAGTGGTCAGCGTTCTGTCAATAAATCGACAAACAAATTTTATTGGAAAACCTGGCCTAACACTGAGACGGAATTGTCGTTGCAGAATTTGAGAAAATTTAACATTCATAGCTAATTTAACACGGCAGGAAGTTGTAATCAGAATTGATTAATTCCGGCTTCTTTTTTTAAAATTGGAACCGCGAAACGCACTACCAAGTCAAGTAGTAGCTATGTCATTCCATGGTCCAGTTGGGAGGTTTGTTAATATGTTCTCTGTTCCGTTTTTAAGAAATTTTTTGAATTTAAAACAAACTAACACCTGCGACACAACTCGCTTGAAACTAGTGAACTGGATGGCACTAGGAAGTATTTGTTTATTTACTTGGGACTCTGGATTTGCCGCGACTCTAGGTGAGCGAACGTGCCAGGTGGATATTCCCCCAACGATTAAAAGTACTTCTAAGATACAAGACGAGTCACCGCGAAAGTTTACGTTAGAAGAGCAAACAAATATCAATGTTTACGAAAGGTCGAATCGAGGCGTCGTCAATATTGACACTCGGGCGAATCGGCAACAGGCTTGGTTTCTTGAGCCACAATCGGAGGAAGGCTCGGGATCTGGATGGGTGCTCGATAATGAAGGCCAACTATCATGTCATCGAGGGCGCGGACGTGGTAACGGTAAGCCTCTCGGCGTCCAGCAATCCATTCACTGCAAGAGTTGTCGGGATCGATCCACAAAATGACATCGCAATACTCAAGATTAATGCTCCTCAGAATCTACTATTCCCTCTCAAGCTTGGAAATTCAAAGACGTTAAGAGTTGGGCAAAAGATCTTCGCCATTGGAAATCCCTTTGGTCTTGCAAGAACGCTAACCGTGGGAATTGTTTCAAGCCTTGACCGCACGATGCGATCAAAAACAGGAAGGCTAATGAAGGGAATCATTCAAATTGACGCGGCGCTGAATCAAGGCAATTCAGGCGGCCCCTTGCTTGACAACGAGGGCTTACTGGTCGGTATGAATACTGCAATTGCTTCACTCACAGGAGAAAATACTGGAGTCGGATTTTCAGTCCCTGTCGCAACCATAAAGAGAGTTGTACCACAGTTGCTGCAATTCGGAGAGGTGCGGCGAGCGTCGTTGGGAATTGATCTGTTTTGGAAAACAGAGCTTGGAATCGGAGTCGCAAAAACACAAGAAAATGGACCGGCGTTCAATGCAGGCATACAAGGATTTAAAATTGAGAGGAAGTTAGTGCGATCTGGGAACCGCCTCTTCGAGACAATTGAGGCAGATCGAAATTCGGCAGATCGAATTCTTGCAATCGACGAAATCAACATCAATTCAACTGATGATTTGCAAGACGTGCTTGATAAATATAAACCAGGCCAAGAGGTGGTCGTTTCTATTCTGCGACAAGGCAGAGAGCTTCAAGTGCGTTTGCGACTGGGGCTTGAAAGGTGATTTCCAAATGCGTCTAGCATTTTGGATTGGATTTCGGATGATAGCTTCAGAAAGATGAAGGATGCATAACCTCAGTAATCATAGGCTCTCCTAGGGATTAGCTTTCAGACGGTCATAGAAAACACTTTGTGCATTTTCCTTGAGCTAAATGCTCCAGCACTTGCTAGAAGCAGAGAACCACTCTGTCGTAATTGGTAGCAAATCCAAGTGCTACCACTTCATCGAAAGTTAACTAGATTTTTATAAAATACTAAACGTGGTTTTGACGATAAAAAAATAACTTTAGGTCAGTCAAATTTTAACTCCTTGCACTCGTGTACTTAAATCTCACTGATTCGCAATTTTGTTTAAACCTACGATGAAAAGACACTGTTTTAATATTCCATTTAGCAAATCATTACTTCGCTGCGTTTTCGTTGGATTAACGTTCTTCTTAAGCAACGTCAGTCTGGCGCAAAACGAGCACGATTTTGGGAGCTGGTTTTCAGTAAATACCCAGGGTTCACTCTCGCCAGACTTGAACTCAGAGTCTCGACTACGATGGTGGTTTGACGGCCACCTGCGTTACTTAACTGACTCAGGCGGCTTCCATCAGAGTATCTTCCGGCCGGGCATCGGTTATCAGTTAAATGATCAGACGAGTCTTTGGATCGGATATGGCTGGATTAATGAACTACCCACCAACCAGCAACCAATCTTCGATGAAAATCGTGTATGGCAGCAGCTGATTCGTACTAAAACGCTGGGGCGATTCAATTACATGTCACGGACTCGATTCGAACAACGTTTTAGGAACAACAGCGACAACACTGGTTTGAGACTAAGACAATTCTGCAAACTAAGTTTACCGCTGGACTGTGAAAATCGTTGGAGCTGGGTCGTTTGGGATGAAATGTTTTTTGATTTAAACGAAACGGACTGGGGGCAAAACGGTACTTTTTCACAAAACCGAGTTTTCACAGGTATCGGATGCAACCTGAATGGGTTGAACAAACCAAGGCTCGAGGTCGGCTACCTCAATCAATTCATCCGCAAGCCTGGCGATGACGATCCCGTCAACCACGTTTTATCAGCCAACTGGTTTTGGACCTTCTAACTTCGGCGACTGAACATACCCGAAAAACCTCGTCCTATCTCCCAATGGCTCTGTTAATTGGTTGCGCTGCCAATGGAACCTGCATTCGTTATTTCGACGCACAAATCGTTTCGGATGATTGTGTGACTTCAGAGCCTTGGTCGAACCCCGGCAATTTGCGAATCACCAGCCCTTTGCTTTTTTCGAGTTTTTGCTTCTGCGTCTTATTCGCGTTGGGAAAGAAGTATAGTGCGTTTGTCGCAAACACGTTGCTGGGGACCTGTTTCCAAGCCTCAAAAACCTCCGCAATCGATGTGGCTCCAATTCAACACCGGTTTCGATTTGTCTAAAGCGTCATTCAATTCAAACACCTCAGTTACCGTCACACAAAGTCTTTCTTGGCTTGTATCGTGGATTATTACCTAGGTGATTCTATTTTTGTTTGTTGCCCTAGAATTCCGCTTCAGCGATTAACTTGATGATGGCTTGAGGATGATTCCGGCTTTGCCTATGCGCGTTCACTACTCTGGCAAATATTTCATGAAGTACGTTAGCATGACAACCTCGAAACATGAGATGCATTCCCGCCAGCGCGTTTCCTTTTAACTGTCTCGTGCTCACTATCTTTCACCTTATCCCCTCAACTGTTGGCTTAACCGATGTCGTCAGCTTCCTCGTGGATCCAAACACGATTGACTCGAATAAAGATGGCTTCATTACCGGCGACGAATTTCAGCCAATTGGCGGCGGTGGAACGATCTTTGATTTTACGCCAACCAACAACCTGGTCAGCTTCCCTCGCATCCAATTATCCTCACAAAGAGGACTTCGATACGGTGGCGGGGGTGGCAGTAGTCTCGAATTTACCGTTTTGACAAAACAAGGAATCTTCTTACCCGTACACTCTCGCCTCAAGTGGCTTGTCCCTTGGTGCCCCAACCTTCGCAATGAAAGCTGGTGATACCACTCTTTTGAACTCCAACATCTCGATCGGTAATGGAAATACATACTGCTTTACCTCTGGCCCAATTTCGGTTATCTCGGTCAGAGATTCACTTTTGAGGTGATTAACCGCGGTGCCGCAATCCAACCTTATGTTGATATGCGGGAATGCACCATTTCTGCTGTCAACAAAAAAGCTTTGACCTGTTTTTCGCTATTCGCGTCGGGTCTGACAATGACTGCCCCCAATCAGCTGAAACTCCATCCTCTTACAGTTATCTAACAAGTGCTCTCTCCCCAACGTTCCAAAGGGCGACGCCTATTTCTTTCGCCGCGAACCTAGTCAAAACGTCACTGCATGGCGGTCGTAGTTTCTTTTGAGCGATCCCTAACAAACGAATAAAATCTAGAAACTTGGTTGCAATCCGGCTTTTCTCAACATAGAAACCAACGCAACTTATTCGCAAACACAGAAACTGAATTTGCGTTAAACTTAATTAAAGTACTACAAGGCAGTTTATGGAAATATTCCATGATAAGTTCAGCTTCAACAGCCAGATAACCAATATGAAAATTACAGCACTCCTGATAACAATCGTATTTGCAACCAGTACCGTTGGACTGGCGAATCCGCAAGAAAGTTTATCAACCGCCACTTCGCACCAAACTTTGCCCAACATTCTTTTTATCGTTTCAGACGATCATGGGTGGGGAGACTTGCCATCGAATTGGGGCAAAACCGAAGTACAGCTTCCCACTTTGGAAACGCTTGCCGCAAAAGGCGTGCGGTTCCCGAACTACCACACCGTTCCGCTCTGCGGGCCCTCTCGCGCTTGCATGTTTACAGGCCAATACTCGACCGAGAATGGCATGTGGCGGGGCCCGGGAAAGCAGCCTCTTGGAACCCAAGGATATCGCGGTATCAAACGCGACGTGAAAATGCTCTCAGAGCATCTCGCTGATTCAGGCTATAAAACGGGCGCCTTTGGTAAATGGCATATGGGCGAGCTCAAGGGAGAAATCCCAAATGACCGCGGGTTTGACGAGTTTCATGGGTTTCTCGGCGGTGCGCATCCTTACTGGATCAACGGAAACCGATCAAAGATCATGCACAATGCCGAATCTGATCGCACTTCCAAAGGCCATACGACCGATTTGTTTACCGACTGGGCCAAAGACTTTATCCGGACCAGCGTTTCTGATGGCGATCCATTCTTTTGCTACCTTGCTTACAACGCTGTCCACGGTCCGCTTCGGGTCGATAAATCGAAACCCGCTTCAGCGCCTGACGCTTGGCTAAAAAAAGCACTCGATCGTGGCGTCAGTTTTCTGCGGAGCGATTATGTTGCTATTCTCGAGCATATGGATCACAACATTGGTCTTTTGGTTGAGGTGCTCGAAGAACTGGGCGTCGCCGAGAATACGCTTATCGTTTTTGTTAGTGACAACGGCGGTTGTACCATGGAAGACGAGGCAGCCGGCGGTCGATTTCCGGGAAACAATGGCCCATTCCGTGGAGGAAAGGCCACCACCTACCAAGGCGGTATTAACGTTCCGTTCTTAATGAACTGGAAAGGTCGCTTGCCTCAAGGCTATGTTTCGGATCAACAAGTGATGCATTGCGATCTATTTGCAACAATGCTCGACGCTGCTGGAATTCCAGTTCCGCCAATGAACGGAAAGAACACAGTTCGAGGAATTTCCCTGATGCCGCACGCGTTATCTGCGGGTAAGAACAGCATCCCCGAGCGAACGATGATCTTTGAGCTGTGGGGTAACATCGGGCTTCGAAAAGGAGACTTCAAACTATGGAGCCAAATCGGGAGGGAGTACTCCCCGAATTGGGAATCGCTGGTCACCGAACTGAAACGCGAAGATCTGGCACTCTTCGATATTCGCAAGGACGTCGGCGAAAAGCACGATCTTCGAACGCAACTTCCAGAGGTTTACTCAGCCCTCAAGAGCGAACTAATTGACCATTTCGCCAATATCAATTCTGAATATCCTGGCATTGAATCCTCCACGGACTCAAGCAACGTCTCGCCCAAGCCAAAGGACACCGCCTCCTCCCCCAGGCCCAACCCTCGTCCGACCGATCAGTTCTTTAACAGACGGGACAGAAATTCAGATGGTGTAATCACTCTCGAGGAGTTCATCGGAAACCCCAAAGGACGAAACGTCGCCGCGCTTACCCAGCAGTTCCATAAGATAGATTCTGATGGAGATGCAAAACTACAGCGAAAGGAATTGCAAAAGTAGAAAAAACACTACAGAGGAATCTTAACCAGTCAGGGAATGCCATGACACTTATCTTGGCTGGTCACAATCACGAGAAAAGCCAAGCAAGTTCCAACAGAACAATGCCAGTAAATCTAGGCGCGGGTTGCCAGCGCGTCATCCACGCTAACGTTCCATTTAGGAAACGGATCGTGAAATTCTGACCACGCTCGAATGCCCAACTCCATCTCTTCATCCGTTAACAAACACGCCTGCAGCGAGTCGTAGATCGCTAATTCATCCATGCCAATCCCAATAAAAACGAGCTCTTGACGGCAATCCCCCACCTCAGCGTTCCATTTTTTCTCTAACTCTGCTTGAAACACTTCCGACTCAGGCCAATGTTCCTTAGGCACTGCCGCCCACCAGAATCCACCAAAATCTAAACGAGCTACACGGCCGGCCTGTGACCAAATTCCGATCTTGTCAATTTTGCTCCCAAGCCAAAAAAAGCCTTTACTTCGAAGTACACCATTCCAATCCTGATTAAGACGGTCAAAGAACCTCTGTGGATGAAAAGGGCGCCTGGATCGATAAACAAAACTGCTGACTCCATACTCCTCCACCTCACTTGCTCCATCCTCGCGCAATGTTAACTGCCAGCCTTTACTCTGCTTGGCCACCTCAAAATCAAATCGACCGGTTCCCATGATTTTCGAAGAATCAATTTGACCGAAACGGGCTCTCAGCTTTAGGGCAAAAGGATTCAGTTGTTCGAGATAGGCCTCGAGGGTCGCAAGAGTATCCTCGTCTACCAAATCTGTTTTATTTAGAACGATCACATTCGCAAATTCGACTTGCTCCGTCAACAGATCTGCGACGGTGCGAGGGTCCTCTTCAGTTGCTGCTTGATCAATACTTTTAAGGTCCTTTCCAATACGAAGATCATCCAGAAAATTTACGGCGTCAACTAAAGTAACCATCGTGTCCAACTCCGCAACGGCGGACAGAGGTGTATCATCGCCGATGGCAAAAGTGAAAGTGTCGGCCACCGGTGCAGGCTCCGAAATCCCGGTCGATTCAATCAACAAATAATCAAATCGTCCCTCCCTTGCCAACGCTGCTACCTCCGCAAGTAGATCTTCACGCAAGGTACAGCAAATGCAACCGTTGGTCATCTCTACAAGTTTCTCCTCTGTCCGACTGAGAGCTGCTTCACCGCCTGAAACCAACTGGGAATCTATATTCACCTCGCTCATATCGTTAACAATCACGGCGACACGCAATCCAGCTCGATTAGATAACACATGATTTAACAGGGTGGTTTTGCCAGCCCCCAAGAACCCACTAAGGACCGTCACGGGTAATTTTTTCGGAAGGGATGGGTTTGCCATGATCGATTCAAGTCAATTTGACTTATCCATAGGGTCTGGTTTTAAATAATTGCCTGTCCATGCCGAATTAAATTCCGCCTCGCAATTTAATTGCACATGCAGTCCGATTGCAATATAGCATCATCGCTCTTTTTAACAAGTCAAAACTTGCCTCAAGAGATTCAATACCGAGGATCGCGATTCGCCTTAGAATGTGCCGTGGCGTGCCGAAGAGAGGAGCAACCGCTGAACACACTGTTAACCATCGAGACTTCGCCTTTGCGTCAGGCACTCTTCCTAAGGCATTCTGCGCAAGCAAGCTTTCAGACTTTTAAACCTAATGCTCGACACTTCCGTCCGTTGCGGCTTGTCTCAACTAGCGAATAAAGCCATTGCAGTTTTAGCATCCGCGCAAGCTCACAAATGCTGTAGTGGAAAATCAGAGCTAGTTCAGTTGACTCAAGTATTTTGCCAACTGATGAACAGCAGCCTCAAGTCTTTTTCCAGTTCAAAGAATCAGGAAGTCGGTAGAATCTCCCCTCACGTCACAAGGATAGCAAACCCAAGTGCTCTTGTAAGCGTTGAGTTGCATCGAAGATTTGTTGTAAACGTGAAAAGAACAGAAGCATGTACGGCCAATTATTCCTCCACTGTTTCGCCAATAAACAATGCAACTGGTACTTCCATGAGAACTCGCTCGGCAATTACCTAAATTTCACGTTCCATAAGTTACTCCTCCGGATCGCCTTTCAGTTTTAACCAGTCAGAAGGAATAACTAAAAATCAAAAACCCCACGCACGCCAAACGCCTCGTGGCAGTAGGTTATTTCACGACTTGTTCATTTTCAATGTAGAGCGTTGGAGACTTCGGCATTGGAGAAAACCAGGGTGTTTTAACTCCAGCATTTTTCAAGCCGCGACCGACCCAGGAATTGCAGGTATTCATTATGTGGTATCGACCAGATGACGAAAAGAATGCGTCATTGGTGGAGTAAGCCTCTCCGGGTATTTGAAGATATGCCCCATGTTCGTTCAGTCGAAATGAGCTTTCAACGAATTCAGCTAGTCGTTCGTATTGTTCTTTAGAAATGGTTACCGCAACCGCATCTCGGCAATCACTCGGGCGAACAAATGAAACGTGCATGCAACTACTCGATGGAAGAAGCAATGCGTTAACTGCGGTTGAGAGCTTGAAGTCATCCCAAGTCTCGGTTTCCAGAAAAAACTCTCTATCGCCCCAACCAAAAGCGACGTGTGATTTGTTGCTGATGTCCTCGGAAAATTTCGAAGAGCCAAACCTTTCAGACCAATCAATGACTGCTGACGTTTTCGGAACAATAATATCCGCATGGACCGCATTTGAAACAATGTAAATTTGGATACCGTTATTGGCGGCACGAAAGTCGCTGTTCACTGGTATCAGACCAAACAGCAAAATGCCGAAATAGCCAAGCACGCCAAACAGTGACCACCTCACAGATCGTTTGATTAAACGAGTTAGTTTCTGACGGACTGAATTGCGAGCTTCCATCGTATTTCCTATTGCCGTGGTGCCATGGCCCCGTTTGGTTCAACAAGCAAAATAACGTCTGGAATAATCTCCAAACTTCAACCTGCGTTCATGCATTTCAAAATCACGCGACAGTCTGGCTTCGCGTGCGACGTCTTGCAACCTCGGATTGTTGGAAAACTTAGGCCGTCCACGATTTCATCATTCGCACACGAGTCTATCCCAAATCCTCGCCCTTCGCTGGGGTAACTTTATGGATTGCCCTAGTAGTCCCGCCGAATTTTTCTGTCACCCGATCAATTGCGTGGTCAATGAGTTGGCGAACCCGTTTGCCTAGCACGTAGCTTATACGTTGTCGGGCTGGACACGCTCATCGTTCAGCTGGATATCCTCGCCAGTTTTTGAAGTTTCAACAAAGTGCAGGGCAAACAAATTCCAATCTTTCGTTGCCGCGCAGCTTATGTCTAAAAGCGGAAACGGAACCCCGTGAAGACACTGCCCAACGAAATTCCACCAATATCCGTGTGGCGGTAGCCAGTGGCCCACTCGGCATTGCCAAACTGTCGGCCAATGGAAAGCTCACCGCGAAACAAGTCGGAATCGCCTAAATTGCCGAAGTCGGTCTCGCCTGTCAAAATCCATTTTGGTGAAAGCTGCCAATCAAAACCGGTCGTCAGGTTGAATCCTGACTCGCCACCGTACTGGTCCCCCAGCCAATTGATCCCCACTCCCATGCGAGCTCGAAAGTCACCGGAGTTGATCACTTCGTAGACCAAATTGACATCGCCCATCCACAAGTGATCACGAAAGGTTGCCCCGTTTTCTCGAAACATCATCACACTCGTATCCAGACCAAAGCCACCGGGCGACTGTAGCAGCAATCCAAAACAGCCCTGCGTTATATCATCAAAGTCATAGCCATAAGTGGAACTCAATCGCCCTGACCATGTCTCGAAATAGCTATCCCATGTCGGCTCGAGGCGACTTTGTCTCAGCGTTATGGAATCGGCTCCCCCCTGCTCAAAGTACGTTTCGTCGCCCGGTTCCGTCAGCACTAAAGGCGCCGGTTCGACAACATGGATATGTTCGTGAACAATGCGTTGGGGACAATAACTATTAAACGATCGCGGAACTGTGAAAACAGGGCCAAAAGATGGCCCACAGTCGCTACGATGGCGGCGGTGTTGATGGCCGCTATCGTGCCGATGGCCTCGGTCATTCGAATCGTCTGTTTGATGACTTGGGCTTTCTACCGCGGGTGGAGTTTCATGGCGACGAACTGACTCCCGTACACCACCGAGCTTGCCTTGGCCGAGCAGATCGCTCGCAAGACAGAAACCAAAAATCAACACAAATGCAAACAGGATTGACGGTTGGCGGGTCTTCGATCGACCCAAAGAATTCAATGCACACATCTTGATGGCCTTCCTTGGCTTACATTCAATTTCAACGCTTCTCGATGCCTTCCGCGATGGCTGGCATCCTGTTAAAGACAATCGCAAACCTTGTGCCAAATTCGCTGAGTAAAATTGAATGGCATCGTCTGATGTCGCGGCTATTGCCTTTCTTAGGTAAAAACCGGCGTAAGCCAACTCAACGAGCTAGGTGCTATCACTCTCGCGTCTACAAATGGGCAATCCGCATCTGTCACCAAATTGATTTCATCAAGTCAATAAGGTGACACAACCTGAAACACTGAAACCTCTTCAGCTTTGCCAAGCTTCTAGCTTTGTAAGTACGGCAGGACAAATAATCTCCGGCGAGCTATCTCCAACATCAAAATCGATTCTCGAACACAACTGAGCGAGCCCCCAAAGCATGAAAATTCACGGTCGTGACTTTGCGGCAAGTGCTTGCCGTACTTGAACAGAGTGTTCGACCGTTGTCGCACGATAATACGGCCGTCACCGGGCAATTGTAGATGCAAACTGTTAGCTGTCTGTTTAACGATTCGCGTTGCCGACAAGCAACAAGTAATTAAAGCTTTAATTGAAAATGCTTTACCTTAAAACACAAAGTGCTGGTACGAAGACACGAATTAACTTCGCGATCATTTCCAGACAAACCCCCGAAATATACCCGCAGGCAAATTTCGACTGTTTTATTGTCCGTGAATACCTGTTTACCACCATCTCAAACGATTCCATTTTCGCCCATTGATATGCAGTAACACGCCGTATGAGTAGTCTCATCCGTGCGAAAATCAAGTTAAAACCCGGTACTCAACTTTTGCTCACCGGCTTACTCACCCAACACGATCACCGATCGCTTACACGTCATGTCACGACGCGTAACAACAGACAGACTTATCGCGATAGCCCGAAGGCTCCACGACGAAATACAGGACAATTCGAAGGTTAAATAAATGAGAATCTCATTCTTCGATACAAAAGAGATGCTTCTCTCCGCGAATAAACAACTGCTTCCCTACGGGGGCCGGTGTCGCATCAACTGTTTCACCAACAGAATTGGACGCCACCACTTCAAATTCCTCGCCGTCCTTGAGAACAACCGTCCGGCCACTGCGTCCAGTTAAAAAAACATAGCCCCCGGCTGCCACGGGAGAAGCGTAGATGCTTGAGAGACCTGGCACTCGCGTTGCGGAAAAAAATGGTTCACCCGACTTTGCATCTAAACAGGACAGGACACCGGATTTACCCTTGTGAAAATAGATTCGACCTTCACTTAGGAGAGGCGATGCGATGTCGGGAGTATCCCTATTTACCGACCAGACAACATTCTTTGTATCACCGATGTTGCCCTTGCTGTCAGCGCGAAAAGCCCCAAGGAAAGAGCCACGAAATCCGCTTCCCACATAAACCATTCCCTCATGGTGAACGGCCGATGCGCAGGGACGTTCTGTCTGACCGCTACAGCGCCATAGTTCTTCGCCTGACTCAAAATCATAACCCCGCGCGTAATTTTGTCCGTTCATTACAATCTGTTTCTGTCCACCATTTTCTATAATAAGTGGCGTGGACCAGTTCGTGGGTTCATCTCGCTTGGTCTCCCAAATAGTTTTACCAGTCAACTTATCCAGCGCATAAAGCGCTGATGGACCGTCATGATCCCACGGCACAATGATTCTCGCCCCCGAGATCGTAGGAGAGCTACCCTCACCAAACGCATTTCTCGTCTCCATTTTTCCAAAATCATCCCGTTTCCATACCAGTTGCCCATTCATGGTGTAGCAATAAAGCCCCCTGGAGCCAAAAAACGCGTAAACATGTTGTCCATCTGTGCATGGAGAAGCCGACGCAAAATTGTTGGTCGAATGAACGCCTTGATGGGGTGTCGTTGTCACGGCAGTTTGCTGCCAAATTTTCTTACCTGTAGCCCGGTCGAAACAAAGGATTTGAAAATCTGTTTGGGTCAATGGAGCGTTACGTCTACCCCGACGACCCGACGATTCGTCAGATTCCCGTGATCGAGCTTCCGACGACACAGCCGTCACGACGAAAACGCGATCCCCCCAAACCACCGGGGAACCTGAACCTTTTCCCTCAATGGAAACCTTCCATTTTACATTCTTTGTATCGCTCCACTCCGTTGGCGGAGTTGCTTCCGTAGAAACCCCATTGCCCATTGGCCCCCGCCAATGTCCCCAATCGTCAGCCAACAAAACCGCAGGGGCAACAAGCGTTAAAAAAACCAACCACGATAAACACGAAAGAAACCGATTATGAACATTCATCTGCTATTCCCTTACTCGCATGACGCTTGTGCGAAACAATTAATCCTACCCTAATAAGCCTTGCCGGATCTGACACTTTGGCGAAACCCTGAAATGGACTTCAACAGGGCAGAACAGTCCCCCCCCGTTACCGTCAGCATTCCAATTTTTACAATGTAATTAGCCCTTGTAAACATGACACTGTTTATTTCTATAGCCCAAAAACTATCGAGGACTTCATAATGCTCTCGACGATTCAAGGTTCGTTCCTTCGACAAAGTTCCGCGAGCACATCGAGTGCCTCCATCTCGACCACCGCCAACACAGTCTCATAGCGCTTCATGAGGCGACGGAGAAGTGCGAGGATTGATGGTGAACGGTTGGATAGGTAGCGTTTGCAGGTTCAGTTCAAATCAATAAAGCGACACCAACTGAGACTCGTTCGACTCATTTTTTGCGTACGGATTTTAGTTCATCAACGTTTCAAACGCTGGCAATTACGCGCACTAATAGAAAGCAAAATGCGGTATTAGCATTTTCACCGATGCGTAAATCCGGTAATCAAAATTCACAACCTAGCGGTGCTACCCACAAAACAGTTTCGCCAATCGAGTTCCGCGAGACTCAACTCTTATTCCGCAACCTTGCCGACACGATTAAGGAAACGTGGAACGTAGCAAAGGTGGCTCCTCACGCTCGAATTTGATCATTTGCCCCTTCGCCGCAGATCAGCGAACTTTAGAAAAACAATGAGGCAAGCCTGCAATCAATGAAACCAAAGAATCCGCAATTCGGTTTAACTAAAAGAGCAGGGGACAGTCAGAATCGGCAGATAGAAACACCGAAATCTTAGTGAAACATCGGTCGCAGAACCTTAAGACTCATCGAATCGAGGCCATTGAGTCACGGCTGCAGGTTTTGCACAGTTTTGAGTTTTTCGAGTTCGGCTTTCCATTGCTTGACACCTTCCTCATCGTCCATTGCTTCTTTTAGTTGAATCAATGACTGGACGGCATAAGTTCGATTCTTAGTCACCATCGCGGCCGCCTGCGGACTGGAAGATTCGACGTTTGCTAGTCCTTCGAAGACTGTGATAAAATCTGACTCCGCCTCATCATATTTTTCAATTCGGAGCAATGCATACCCTAGCTTGAGATGTGAATAGTACACGGCCGAATACTTCGGGGCATGCTCTTGGTTCAACTTAGTCCACTCCCGAATTGTTGTTAGCGATTCCCTCCATCGGTTCTTCGCCATTAATTTGTCGAGACGTTCACTGAATCCATCGAGGATCGGCTTCTTACGAGACAACTGATCTTTCTGAGCTTCAAAATATTCTGGCAGCAGATCGCGAGCTTGATCGTGTTGATCAGCAAGTAAATAAGCCGCAAACAGAAACGCCAGCGCGTTTTGAGTCAGCCATGGTGCAGAATCTAAATTGCGTTGAACGGTTTCCAATATTGCGATCGACTTATCAAATTGCCCCGCATCGAGGTAACTGACCCCCAGGTTGAACTCTACACTGATCGTGGAAGGATGAGTCTTTCCAAAACGATTCACTCTAAATTCTCTGACCTCTTCAAAAAGCGGAATCGAGCGTGACAATTGACCGCGTTTCCAGTAATCAACCGCTAGACCATTCTTGGAAGAAAACGTCGCTGGATGTTGCTCCCCCAATAACTCTACTTCTTTAACAAGTAGCAACTCACGCATCTCAATCGCCTGATCTAATTTACCCGTAGCCGCCGTTGCCGCAACTAAGTTCCCCATAGCTCTAAGAGTATTAGGATGTTCTTCACCAAAAATTCGATTCATGGAATCGAGATGCGACTGAAAGAAAGGCAACGCCAAGTCGTGAGCTCCATCAGCGCGATAGGAAAGTGCGAGTGTTCGTTGGGCCTCAGCGTAATTAAGGCTCTCCTTGCCGAACTCTTGCTCTGCAATCTCAAGAATCTCTTTGGACAATGAAACCGCCAAATCCGTCTGGCCGAGATCACGAACGCAACGGGCCAATGGAACCATGGCAAACATGGACTCTTTGGATTTTGCTCCGAAATTTGCCTTGCACCATTGGTACTCCTCTTTCAAGATCGGAGTGGCTTTGGAAAACTGGCCAACTGACACGTACTGCGAACCTAGAAGCCCGCGGCACTCTCGTATATCGGGATCGTCGATACCGAAATCCTGCTCGTACAACTCCAGGGCCTTTTCGAGAATCTCAATCGATTCACTCACACGCGCAGCATCTTGGTAAGCGAGCGACAGATCGTACATACTGACGAAGATGTGGCGAGCCCCAAGTACCCTAGGGTCGGTTAAGTCGTTTCCAGTCGTTTCGTAAAATGCGCGTGTTCGCTTCAGACAATCCTCGGACAGTGCGACGGCCTGATCGAACTCACCTCTCTTGCGATGTGCTTTCGCAAGCGCACCCATGCACAAAAGCGAATCTTCATTCGCCAGACTCCTTGTCTTTTTAGTGATCGCGAAGGCTTCTTCAATCAAGGAGAAACCTCTGTCCACTTGCCCCACAGCCAAAAGGTTCTCACCAAGCTTGCGGAGTGCATTTATCGTCCGAAGGTCCTCAGTGCCATAAAGCTCGCTGTACAAGCGTTTACTTTTTTCATACAGGGGAACTGCTTTGCCGTTGGCGCCGCGCCATTCGTAGCTCTGAGCAATGATACTTGTCAACCTCGCTTCTGCTTGGCGAGAAAGACCATCGCGTGAATCCAGCTGCACCACAGCGTGGTCCAGCAAATCCTCCAAGTTACTGAATTCATTAATGGCCGTGACGTTGGATTCCAGCCTACCGTAACTGGAGGTCAACTGTAAAAAATCACGTTCAAGAAAATCGGTGATTGATTCCGCAAAGGCCCGCTGTCGTGACTCCTCTAGCAAGGCATCCTGCTTTTCCACTAACGCTCGCTCTTTTTGTCGCGCCTCTTCGCGGGTTTTTTCTGTCTGTTGACGCGCCTGGTACATGCCCCAACTGGTTCCAACAATGCCTGCCGTCATTGTCAGCAACAACAGGCTGGCGGCTATCGTGGCGACTTTGTTTCTGGCGACAAATTTTCGGAATCGGTAGGTGCTGCTAGGTGGCCGAGCTTCCACGATTCCATTGTTTAGATAACGATCAATATCCTGTGCTAGATCCATTGCGGTTTGGTAGCGACGCGACCGATCCTTCTCCAAGGCTTTGAGGGAAATCCAATCCAAGTCCCCTTTTAAAAGCCGACTCAATCCCCTCAGATTCGAGCGCCGAGTAGTAGCAGCTTCAGTTCTGGCTTGAGAGTTTTCAAGACTCGAACTTGGCTTAGGTGCATCGGTATCGCGGATTTGACCTAAAATCTCCAGCAGATTACTGGATCCTGCTTTCACCTTTAACGGGGTCTCTCCCGTGAGGAGCTCATACAAAATGACTCCCAACGAATAAACATCCGCCCGAATGTCCACGTCAACGCACCCTGAAACCGTCTGCTCCGGGGACATATATAACGGAGTCCCGACGATCATCTCGGCGGTTGAGTTAGCGTCTGAGATCTGATTTTGATCCACGGCTTTGGCAACACCAAAGTCAATAACTTTGATCACTGGTCGACCATCTAGTTGACTGACCAGAATATTTCCCGGTTTCAAATCTCGATGAATTACTCCTTTCGCATGAGCATGCTGCACCGCACCGCAAACGTCGAGAAACAGTGACAGTCGTTCAGGAACCGATAATTGCTGTTGGTCGCAGTACTTGGTGAGCGGAATTCCATTGACAAATTCCATCACAAAATAGGGAAGACCATCATCGGTTTGTCCCCCGTCAAAAACTCGGGCGATTCCCGGGTGATCCATCAACGCTAACACGCCACGCTCTACGTCGAACCGAGCAAGAACCTTCTCCGAGTCCAACCCCGCCTTGATCAGCTTGACAGCCACTTTTCTGGCAACGGGTACGCTTTGCTCTGCGAGGTATACCGTCCCCATTCCCCCTTGGCCGATTCTTTTAAGAATCGTGTAGCGGTCATCAATTACCCTTCCGGCGAAAACTTCAGGCGCAAGCTTCAACTTTTCTGGTACCGATGTTTGGATTGAACAGTGCTCTGTTGTCGAAGGATCGGATCGAACAAAGGTACTGCACTGCCGATAGATTTCTTTTGCTCTTTCTGGAAATTCGGTCAGATAAACTTCGGGAGCCGGAACGATCAACTTCTCATTCAACCATTCAAGTTCGATATGCAACAACTCACAAAAAACGACGGTCTGTAAGTTGGCCGGAGCTTGCCCAAGAAGTTGCCGGATGGGCTCAACGGCAGGTTCATCACCTGAGTTCCTGCGAATCGTCTCAAATTGGCTGCAATACGATTCAACCAACTGCATCTGGTCGAGAGGGAGCTCTTCGAAGATTCCACTTTTGCTAATCATTAAATAATTCTACTTCCCATATTTTTCTGATCATCACCAGACGACGCTGGACCGTGCTTCGCGAACATTGCAATCGACTGGCAATTTCGCAGTCATCGAATCCCTCGATTCGAAGCAAGGCGACGTCCTTTAAATTATCCGTACCCAAAGCTTCAATTAGCGCTGAAGAAGTGTCGGCAAACTCAGCAAGAAGCTCAGGCGTCGGTTCGGCGGCGGAGGGATATAGGTTGGGGGAATTACGGTCTTGTGAATTCTGGACAAAGTATGAATCCGTTAGCAACCGTCGGTTATCCCTTTTTAATTGGCGATCAAAACGGTGCCGTTTGCTAATTTTGCGTCCTGTCATCACGAGCATCAAACGCCAAAGGTTGTCTCTGTTTTGTAAGTCTGGATATCTATCCGCCTTCAATCCCTGGCAAAGACTTAGAAACATGCTTTGAACTGCATCTTGTTCGTCGTAGACTCGTCGTGTTTTAGGGTGAATTTTCCCACGAGCATATTCCTGCAGGCCATCCGCAAAATGCTGCCAGACGTGTTTGATTGCTTCATCATCGGACTGGCGGACTTGCTCAATCCAAATCGTTACTGGATCGTCGATAATTTTGAATTTCTCCAAGAGGACAGCACTCCCCTAGGCGCGCATAATCTCTCAGAAAACAAAATACTCGTATCAGAGAGTCTCATCCCCGAAAGGCATTTTGGTTCTTAGAAAAACTTCCGCGTAGGGAGCAAGAAAAGCAGTTGAAAAGAATCTGAAAAGTTGTCTGTCGTGGTCATCTTCACCACGTCGACATGTTCACTCTAGCTAAAAAAATGATGAGCGGTATTCACAAATCACAACTGTTAGAAAATCTTCACAAACCAAGGTCCAGAAATAATTCAGACGCGCCGCTAAAGACTTCTCCGCTCCTCCAGTTTGACAGGTCACGTTGTTTTCTGGTCCACACTGTGGTGCTCCATGGGCGTCCATTAAGTGGATACTTGAATTCAAATTTGCAACTTCGGCCTCTGATAACGTTGACCAGCGAGCAACCTGAGCTTTCCCATCGGTCTCCGGCCTGGATCTCTCGCCTGCCCAAACATCGTTCATGGAAACGAGAAATACGAAACCCTAAATCGAAGACAGTCACGAAACTTCGGTCCACTTGGCCTGCCGCATTCTAAGCCGAATTTCATACGCCAAAGCAGCACGACAGTTAGCACTAGCCTCTAACCCGTAAATGCTTGGGCTGGTGCAAGATCAGCCGGTGCGAATGCGGAACACTGCATTTAATTATACAAACAGCGATTTTCTATCTCAAAACTTAATAAAAAATTGCCCCAAACCCTGTGGGGTCACTATTGGTTACAACGTGACACCCATTTAATTTCTAAAAAATATCCTGAAACATGCGACAGCGGCGAGACAGACGGGCATTCAAAGGTAGGGCAGGTAAAAAACCTCTGTTTCAAAATTGGTTACCAAAGATAGTTCTTTGCGGCCACCACGGTCTGAATGATCTCTTTGCATCATTTAATACAACGTCGTCTGTAGAAAGAGAAAACACATGAGATTTTCGACCCTTCGAATTGTTAAGACAGCACTATTTAGTTGGCTGTCACTGTTGATTGCGAGCATTGGAATCAGTTCCGCTAGTGCGGATTTTATTGTTGATGGGTTCGGCCTCGATTCCGCTGATCAAACCGTTACCTTTTCTGAATTCTCTATCAATTATGGAACTGTTATCACCGACCAATACAGTTCACTTGGGATCGAGTTTGGAAGTTTGTCGCCGACTGAAGGACTCTATCTACAACCGAACGTGGGCCTTGGTCGTAGTGCTGGGCTCCAAAACTATTTTCCAGATGGGTACAGATCGATCGAGTTGTCGTTTAAAAAACCGGTATCTGAAGCTGCCTTTGCAATGGTTACAAACGGCGGCATCGACGATTTCACCGCGCTTCTTAACGGGAATGTCGTAGAGACTGCCAGTACTTCCACGGCAAGAGGTTGGCAGTACTACGGCTTTAAAAATATCGCCTTTGATCAGATCAGGATTGACATCAACAACAATCATATGAGACTTGATAACGTGCAGTTCTCTTCCGTCCCAGAACCCACCAGCGCTACTCTCTTTGGAATTGGCATCCTAGCAGTGGCTGCGCGTCGCCGCCGGGCCAACTGAGCCAGTCTGGGATTCAGAAGTCGACGGATCAGAAATTTGTCTGGTTCGTCGGCAAACATTCAGAACGTTGATTAGAAAGTGTTTTTACGTGAAAAACACAAAGTGCCGTTGAGAAGATTCGAACTTCCACGGGATGATCTCCCGCTAGGCCCTTAAAATTTCCTCAGAATCAACTTTCGGCTCGTTATTCTGCGTGTGAAACTCAGTCTACCGCCGTCTCAAACCATCGCAGTTACGCGAACTGATAGGCAGTAAAACGCGGTATCAACTACGCGGTATCAACTACGCAGTATCAACTGTTTCACCGGTGCACAAATTCGGTGTAGAATTCGCTTCACAATTCTCTATCGCCCCCTTGCCCAACACGTCCGCCGATTTTCGACTGGGCTACAACTTTTAGCAAACAACTAAACGAGTCTTATCGATAGAAACAAGAGAAAATTAAATTTGATGAAGCTATCCATCCTCGTAACTACATTGTTTCTTTTTGGCTTAAGCACACATTGCAACAGTGCTGATTATTACATCGATTCGGTTGGCGGATCCGACAGCAACGACGGTCTCTCGCTACGCACACCGTGGAAGTCGCATACCAAAGTGGAGTCAGCTTCACTGGTTGCAGGAGACATAGTCCACTTTAAAAGGGGATCTGCCTTTTCCGGTAATATTCGGATCAGTGCATCTGGCACCGCGGCCCTTCCGATACGGCTGACTTCTTACGGGAAGGGCGAGCTACCAAAGTTTACCAATCCCCATACTGACGATGCCGACGGCAACGCGATCATTCTTGGAGGCGATTACATCATTGTAGAAAACTTGCATTTTCACGATACACCGGGTGAGTATGTCTCGGCCAGGATCATTATGACGAGGCTGGCTGCACTGCGCATTGATCGCGGGGCGGATCATTGCGTTATCCGAAACAATGAGTTCATTAAGACCGGCCAAGGCATTATGTCAGCTGGCGAGCATACCTTAATCACCAAGAATTATCTGGATGGCCCAAGTTATGCGCTGTGGCGAACGTCAAAAAGCAGCTGGGGACCGATGGGGATACACTTAAACATCGGAAACCAAGAAGTGTCCTACAACACAATTAAGAACTTTGGGACCAAAGACAGCCCATGGGGCTCAGACGGCGGTGCTATCGAAATAGATTGCGGGAGATATCACAAGAAAAATATCTTTATCCACCATAACTATTCGGTGGGAAATGCTGGCTTCATTGAATCCAGCTGGGACTACGATTGGCCGCGATATCGACAAGAAATCGAAAACTGGAAAGTCTCTTTTAATGTTTGCTACGATGGGCAGTCATGGCTGTTCATGTTGGCACCATGCACTGGCATCTATTTCGATAATAATACGATAGTCCGATACAATAGCTTCGGGAGGTCGCAAAATACCTGCGCCCGTCTAGATGTCCGGGGTGGGACTCCTGCGGGTAAACCTTCGGGTGCTCATTTCAGGAACAATCTGTTTATCTATACGTCTTCTCCTTATAGCGGTAATCGATCTGGTGGATCCCTGAAAACAGCCAACTGGTACTCAAAGTACAAATCTCCAAGCGCTAAATATAAGGGTGACAACAATCAAGCTGGCAGCGGAGATCCGGGCCTCAAGAATCTTGAGAAGCAGGATTACCACCTCAAAGCAGATAGTCCACTCCGCGGCAAAGCGATCAACCTAAGCGAGTTCTATGAATCAGATTTCGACGGTCGCCCATTACCCAAAACTGGCAACTGGGATATCGGCGCGATTCAATACAGCGCGGCCCAGCCGACCATCGGCAAGCAACCAGAGCGTTAATCACAAAGTGCTTTTACGTGAAAACAAAAAGTGCGGCTGAGAAGATTTGAACTTCCACGGGATTATCTCCCACTAAACGCTCAAAATATCCTCGGGTTTAAATTGAGACTCGTTATCCTGCCCGTGAACGTCAGTCCATCAACGTTTCAAACGCTGGCAATTACGCTCATTGATAGGCAGTATAACGCGGTATGACTGGAAGAAGTGGGATTCCGGTTCGAGGTCGACGTCAAGCCGCCGCCCGCATCTCCTTGAACCCGCTCCAGCCCAACGCACCGCCGACCAGCAAGCCGATGCAACTGAAACCCATGCCGATGTAGCTGCCGCCATTGCCGCGAGGCTTCAACGCCACGATCACGCTTTCGGATGCATCTTCCGGATTCACCCGGACCATCAAAGGGCCCTCGGGCTTGTACTTGCTACTCATCTCTTCCGCACTTTTCTTGTAACGGCCCTCGTAGGTGATGTGAAAGAAGCGGTAGTTCTCACCGATGTGGTTCTGGCCATCCACCTGGTAGCGGTATTTCACATGCGGCACCCAGTTAGGGGCGTGACTCCCGCTCTCGCGAAACTTGCGGGCCCCCGACTCCAGCACCACGCCCTGAACCTTCGGCCAGTCTACCGCTTCGCGTTCCTTGGAACTGCCGAGCATGCTGCTCAAAGCCACCAGAATCACCATCAGGCTGCCGAACATGAAGACGATGCCCATGATCATCTGGCCCTTCGGGCCGATTTCGTTTTTCGAAGAATCGCCCATGATGCCTCAACAATAGGGAATTTGATAAAATGCGGAGTTGCATTTTGGCCGTACTTGGCACGGCTGTCAAACAGCTCACACCGAGTGAATTAGAACCAAAAAATTGTCGAACCTAGCTTTGCATGCTCGCTCCACTGCACGTGACAATCCTGTTGCATCATTCAATAGGACAAAGGGTTTTCTAGCATTTAGCCACTGCGCAACCCGAGGCAGGCCATTCGGAGATGACCAGTGGACAAAGAAAACCGTCAAAAAGCATGAGTGGGAGTCAACCACCCGACCTCAAGGGAGACCAGAGAAGATAACCTAAACTGCCAAGTCGGTCGCTAACACATTTTCTCACCTTGATACCTTTTTCTCACCTTGATACCTTTCGGTTCCTTGGGAGAATATTCTGATTGTCGTCGTGACTTGGCACCACTGCCACTCACCACCTGCAAGGGGATTCACACATCTAGCTCACGAATGCCAGATCATGAATACCAGATCACGCAAAGGGAACCCTCGCGATGACCAACGGTAAATACGCTTTATTAACAGGACCTATTGGCCAGAGTGGGCAGTACTTGCGGAGGGGTTCGCTGCTCTCTAGACCATCCCAGGCGGTGATTGGTCGCGACAAAGATTGTATTTCCATTACGCAACGCATCGCGAAGATCGTTGAATCCTGGGAACAGATGTTGGGCACCTCGTTGCCATTACCAGGTTACCTTGCTGGAGACACCAGTCGGGACTTATATCGACTTGGGCATCGCAACGCGGATTGGTTTTGCAGAAATGGTGAAGCCCTAAGCGGAACCCTCTTACGTAACGCGGCACGTGTCGCGTTTGGAGACAATCAGAGGCAGACTCGGGACAACAACGTATCTGGCGCGGAGCAAGGCCTGCGGCTATGCGAAGAGGTCCGCATCCACCATCTCGCCTACGGGTCGACCGCCTACGTTTTCGGTCGCCTTGGTAAGACGATCTAGGAGCAGAATTCATGAACGCTGTTTTGGGAATTAAATGCGGTCCTCAACACGACACCGGGGCTGCCGTCGTCTATGAAAATAAGGGGAGACTTGCGTGTGTCGCGATCAGCGAGGAACGACTCTCTCGAGACAAGCAGTGTCGGATGTTTCCGGAGCGGAGCATCAAAGCATGCCTACACGGAGCCGGTCTTCGGCTGGAAGATATAGATCTCGTCTGCCTGGATAAGCTTGGTCCCGATACCCATACTCTGGACCACCGATCAATCAATTCAATTCCCACATCGATTTGGCAAGAACCCGAATCCGATTTTCTAAAATCCCTTGGTGATACACCAGTGATGATTGTCAACCATCACATGGCGCATGCAGCCACTGCATTTTGCGTTCACGACATGGATGACGCAGCGTGCCTAGTCATCGATGGAACCGGCTCAGACTATCCGTTGTCCGAAAGCCCTCACCGGCTGATTGAAATGAGTTCACCCCAGTCTGACGAATCGATTCCGTTGAAGTATTACGAACGAAGGGCCGAGACTCAAAGCATTATCAAAGGCACTCGCTCTGCCAAGGGGCAGATTCATCTAACCCGAAAATCGGTCAGCACACGGAGCGGATGCGGACACTTCTACTCATTCTTTACGCGGCAAGCACTCGCGTTTGGTCATCTTCAGGAAGGGAAATCAATGGGATTGGCAGCTTGGGGTGATCCTTCGATCGCTGCAAGGCTTCCTGAAATCCCTAACGACGCGTTTCAAGGAATTGATACCTTGATGTTGGACTATTTGAAAGAAATCGAGTTTCAATATTCCAAACGCCCCCAACACGTACCGGCGACCGATGAACAATACGCAGCGTTTGCCTACTGGATGCAAGCTACGCTCAAACAAGCCGTGATACATTTAGCCCGATTGTCACTTGAACAATGTGACTCCAGAAACCTGTGCATGGCGGGAGGCGTTGCACTGAATGTGGTCAACAATCGTTTCGTGTTGGACACACTAGGCTCAGAACAGTTACTGGATCGGATGTTTGTTCAACCTGCCTCCAGCGATTCAGGAATGCCACTCGGCGCGGCGCTCTACGGTTACTACATCATCGGAAATGGAACACTTCCGTTTCAAAAAAACTTGGTCTATTTGGGGCCTCCACTCAATCAGCTCGATTCCGAAGCTCTGATGTTGGAGAATGGCGCTTTCCGATCCAGTCAACTGTCAAAAGACGTTGCCGATTTATTGATGGAAGGCAAAATAGTCGGCTGGCTGCAAGGACGATCGGAATATGGTCCGAGAGCTCTTGGAGCCCGTTCCATACTTTGTTGGCCGCGGCCCAAAGACATGAAGGATCATCTCAACCTACGCATCAAACATCGCGAACCCTTTCGGCCGTTTGCTCCGATCATAAGCGAGACCCGAATGAACGAAGTCTTCGACGTCGATTTTCCGGTTCCCTACATGTTGTTCAATACGCAAATCCGCTCTGAATTTCTCGATCGAATTCCGGCAGTCGCGCACGTTGACGGTTCCGGTCGACTTCAAACCGTCTCTTCCCAGCGGACCCCACAATTGCATGATTTGTTGGATGAAATTCAGAGGAGAGATCAGGTCGGTGTCTTGCTAAATACGAGTTTTAACGACGCGGGTGAACCGATCGTAGAAACAGCGGCAGACGCGATCGACTGTTATCACCGGACGGGGCTGGACGCTCTGGTCGTAGGCGACACGATACTTGTTCGCGGCAAGGAAGTGAAACCATCGAATATCGGCAACCATTAATCCCACGTGAATTTGGCAATGATTAAATTCCAGGCAGACTGTCGGCCGCTCCCATGCCAAACGGAAAGGGACGGCTTTCTTTTGAGTTCGGGTTCCTGCCAAATGGATTGCGAACGACTTTCGCTGGTCAATTGAGTTACCCCGAAAGGGTCGTACGTCTCTAGTAATTTGAGATGCGTGAATCAAAGGGGGCACGTGAATCAATGGAGCCACGCCTCTTTGATGGTTGGTTGGGGATTGGGTAGACCTCCTTTTTTCTAAAGGAGCCCGCCAAATGAGCCAGCTTGTTGTTCAGAAGTCGACCGCTTAGGACTCTTCCTGTTGGGTCGGCAAGTAATCAAAGCGTTGATTCGACCGTGTTTTTACGTGAAAAACACAAAGTGCGGCTGAGAAGATTCGAACTTCCACGGGATTATCTCCTACTAGGCCCTCAAAATATCCCCACAATCAACTTTCGACTCGTTTTTTTGCGTGCGAACGTCAGTCTACCACCGTTTCAAACGATTGCAATTACGCGCACTAATAGGCAGTAAAACGCGATATGAACTGTTTCACCGATGCGCAAATCCGGTACGCAAAATCCGCTGGCCTACCCACCCAGCACTTCCGCCAATCGCCAACCAGCCCGTGACGCTTGCTGTTCCGCGACCGTGTCCGGCCAACACGCTGCTTGCTGGAATATCCATTCCGCTTTCACTTGTTCACCGCCTGCCTTAACAACGTCAGGCATCTTGGAAGCGAAGTCCGATGCCCCTGACCATTCACCCGTATAGATTTTGAGGGGAGAGAAGAAAGCACAGGGCGACGATTGCGATGAGTTTGGTTTTCATGCCAGAGATCGTACCACAATAACCCATCGCCGCACTCTTCAAACTAGACCGCAGAGAGATTGTCGCGGCTTTCGTGCCGCGAAGCAGAAGTAGGAAGGCTAATGGGAAAGGGGGCGTCGCAGCCGAATTGATCGATTTCAAACGCGGTGCGATACACGCGGGTTCGGCTTCGCGTGGATCGTTTTGTTATTCGTTCAGTCAAAGCCGAGGCTCAACGTCAATTGACGAAACCAGTCCACTTTTTACGGACGCAGTAACTCGACCAAAACAATAATTAGCTTGCAAAAAGTAGGCTTCGCCATCCTGACTACCAATTCTAAATTCGCGATTCTCGCTTTGCGGCCTTCCTGCACGTCAGAACGCAAGCTAAACAGCTCGGCATCGAGGTTTTAGTTGGATGTCTGTTCAGGCACCATCAATAAATTATAAAGTTCAATTGCTTCGGCAATGTGTTTTTCGACAATGTCAGCCGTTAAGAAACTAACCGGAAGGGTAAAGAGGAAAGCGTTTGATTGGGTCTCTAATCGCGTGTGCGGGTGTGACAAAAAAAACGGAATTGCGTTTACGTTAAAGAATCTTCGGAAACGCTCTTCGTCTGACGAGCTCAATAAAAATTGATTTGAGAACTCCGGGTATTTATCAAAGTCGATGTCATGCCAGCCAATCCCGATTGCATGGTCAAGTTTGTCGAGGAACGATTCTGGCTCAATGCGAAACTCCGGGCACACGAGAGCTTTCGATCGCAACAATAAAAATGCATCGTGCCTGGGGTGTTTGGCTGTTCCATGCCGGACATCGAAAATTGAAATATGAATTTTTCCAGTATTGCCTTCAATGACGTTGGTGATCGAAAGGCTAGAAAAAAACCTCTTTCGCCTGGTTGGGAAGTTAAATCGGGCGAGGCGGTTTAGTAGCTGTTTACTTCCTCGGTAGGAAAATTTTAATCCCATCTTTTTGGCGATTTCCTTGAGTCCTTCCGTTCGTGCCTTAGCCCGCTTTCCCGCATTGCTGGAGATCAATAAGAGCAACACACCCAAGGGGGCGAAAATGATCAAAAGAAAAATCAGAGCCGAAAGTTCATCATTAGTTTGGAATAAAAGCAATGGGATAGCCAGTTGTTATCAGTTGCCAAGGATTGGAGAAAGTGAGATCGGTTTACGACCAACCCCTACTAACGATGCCGGTCGCTAGAGTAGATTATCTATTCCATTCCATTTAGCAAGCCGTTTTTTAATTGAGCGTAGCGAAATTTGAAAAACGGCTTGGCATCATCGTCTTGGGTGCGGGCGAGCGGCAGCCAAACGTCAACGCTGCAATCAACTTCCCCTGATTTCATTGAACATAGCTCTCCGGGACGGCAACCGAGAAGATATTGCAGCTTAATCATATCAGCGATGATGGTTGTTGCGTGCTTAATCGTTTCCGAAACGACGGCAGAACTAACGGGTTCAATTGGTGCAGTTTCCCGTGCCGCTGTCCTTCCTTTTCGCAATGCCGGCAATGAAACCAAGGCTTGATGAGTTGACGGCAGAACTAGCTCTTTTTGAACGCCCCATCGAAACATCCTTCCCAGCCTATTGATATTTCCATTGATGTATTTACGACTATTACCGTTAGCGATCATTTGGTTACGAACCGATTCGAGCGCAATTGGCCCAAAATCTTCTGCAGCGAGCGAACCCAATGACTCTCGAATCAAACGTAAGGCGACACGTACACTCGCAATTTGGTCGGTCTGCTTTCCATCCTTAACGTAATACCTTTTCGCAAACTTCCAGTATTCCGCACATAATTCGACTATGCTAATCGGATTTCATTCGATTTTAGAAGCCAGCATCCTTCCATGGGCGAGCCAGTCTTGGATCATGATGCCTCACTGTTAGGGAGTTTGATAAAGTGAGCAATTGCAGTCCGGCCGTACTTGGCACGGTTGTCAAACAGCTCCCATTCGAGTTAATTAGAACCAAAAATTGTCGAATCTGCCTTTGCATGTTCGCTCCACTGCACGTGATAATCTTGTTGCATCACTCAATAGGACAAAGCAATGCTTCGAGCTCGCAACACCGTATCAGCAATCGCCATCACCGCGATTGCGACGTTTCTTTTCGCAACTGACATAAACGCTCAGGTTACCAGCTACGCCCCACAGGTCGGCAAACCTCACCCCGATTTTATATTGCCTTCGATTGGCGATGGAGAGCCGTTACAGCTTTCATCTTATCGAGGCAAGAAAGTTTTGTTGATGCACTTTGCCAGCTGGTGAGCTGGCTGCCGAAAGATTGTGCCCGTGTGGCAGGCAACGATTAAGAAACTTGCTCCTAGGAACCTTGCGGTTCTTGGCGTCGTTCAGGAACAACACGCGGAGCGAACCAGACTCTACAAGCAATGGAAACAGTACGATTTCCCGATCGCTCAAGATCCGGTCACGAAACTTGGGGTTGCGGTCGTCCCAATATTCATCGCCATCGACGAACACGGCATCGTTCGCAACACACGACTTAGCCCACGAGACCTAGCGAAATTCCTTGAAACTGAGTTCGACGCTCCAGACGTTCCTTCACTTGCTCGGAATCGAGAAACAGATTTCGAGAAATTGGCGGCTGAAGATGATTCGGTAGAAAATTTGTGCATGCTTGGTGATCAAGAAATGTTGTTTCACAACAGTGGACCGGAAAGCAACAACAAAGCCATTGCTGCTTATCGATCAGCTTTGGCAAAGGATCCTAAAAACGGAATGATACTTTTTCGACTTGGTGCAGCTTTCCGCCAAAGATACGACGAACAGTCACACGACGATTCAGATTTCGATCAAGCTTCGAAATATTGGACGCTGGCGATGGAAGCAAATCCGCGACAATACATTTGGCGGCGGCGGATTGAGCAGTATGGCCCGAGACTGCAAAAGCCGTATCCGTTTTATGATTGGTTTGGCACTGCGATCAAGGAAATTAAAGAGCGAGGAGAAATTCCTGTGAAGCTCACCGTCGAACTGACTCAATCCGAGCTTGCAGACCGATCGAACCCCGACTATTCGAACCAAGATTCAAAGCCTGAGGCAACTGATGGCTTGGAACGTGACAACGGTCAGCTGATCTCGATTGAATCCACGATGGTTCCTAGCTTCGCCAAACCGGGTAAACCGGCGACCGTTCACCTGAGGCTGATTGCTAAAGGCGCGAAGTGGAACAATGAATCCACTCCGTTGACCGTTTGGGCCGATTCTGAATCTGCCAAGCTATCGAAACATTTGCTGACCTTTGAAAACCCAAACGAAGCTAATTCAAAAGAGAATCGCTCGCTTGAATTTGACGTGCTTGTAGGCGAGGGCGGCGCTGGTTCAATCAGCGGATTCGCTTTGTACAATGTGTGCACAGAAGATGGCGTTTGCATGTATCGCCGACAGGACTTCACGATTGCAGTACCAGCGAGTTCAGAGGCGACGGATTAGGACTCTTCCTGTTGGGTCGGCAAGTCATCAAAGCGTTAATCAGAAAGTGTTTTTACGTGAAAAACACAAAGTGCGGCTGAGAAGATTCGAACTTCCACGGGATTATCTCCCACTAGGCCCTCAACCTAGCGCGTCTGCCAATTCCGCCACAGCCGCGGGGCAGTACACAGTTTACGAGCATTGATGTCGTTTGGTCAAGCGACGATGCCCCAGTTTCACCATCCAAAAGACGATCTTAGAAAATTTGCAAGAACAGCCCCTATTATCAGCAGAGATTAATCTCGCTTCAAAACCAACAACGGTTGAGAGTTACCTGTCGTTTGGCGAAAAAATGTCGCTAAGTCAGCTGCTTTAGACAACTCAGCGTTTGGCGAAAATCGCGGATTTTGGTGTTCCATTAGTTTAGCTTCTGAATTCCAAGGATCACGAGTATCACCCGTTTGAACACCGACCTCTGCAAGCTGCTGGCAATTGGAACAATTGACGATATCCAGTTCCATCAACGCTCCATTGGTGGTCGCAACAATCACTTCGTTCGCACCTAAACTGCACCAGTCGTCCCCCGATTGAATTGGGGAAAGTGATTCAGTTCTCTCGTTGTAGAGATAAAAGAAGGTCAAATCATCGTCCATTGGCGTTTTTACATCAGAGCTACCTAATCGATACTCTTGCGTCAGTGGATCGATCGTCAGCGTCGCTTCGCGACCTGCCTCCAATCCAGAATCGATTTCTCCTGCAACGAGTGAAATTCTTTCCAGTTCGTCCACCGTCCAGTCCAAATAATAGTTGCCGACAATTCCGGTGGCTCCTCCAAATGACCATCCAGCAAATGGCGGAGCAACCAGGGAAACCGCTGAATCGCTGACAAATTGCTCCACTTCAAAATCGTCGTCTCCGGGAGGATCTGATAAATCGCTCGCCGAATCACAAAGCGGCTGATTCCTTTTCGATTCCTTAAGAAACTTGGGAACAAAACTGTCAATCAAGTTCTCATCATTAATTTCTGCTTCCGGATCACAAGCCACCAACGCGGATTGAGCCCGTTTCAGATCCATTTGAGTCGTTTGAAGTTCACCGACTAATTGTTCCACCAAACTCACCAATTCGTCGCACTTGCCTCGATGACAGGTCGCTTTTTTAGCCGGCCAATCCAGCGACATATCGGTTATTTCAAACCGACCTTCAATCGGTTCAGTTTTCGAGCTTGAGATTTCGCGACGGCGAAGACTCTGTTTTGATTCGATAAACTCAGCTTTCCAACCCGTAATTTCTTCGAAAAGCGTGAGGAATTTCCCGGTCTTGGCACAAGGAGCCGTAGCCGCTGGCAGAAGCGAAGGAGATTCCACTATTTTTAGAATTGGCTGAAATTCGAACATTTCAGCGACTGGGGGACTTAAGTCTAATTGCATGGCTGTTCTGAAGTTGGGGAGCTTTTTCAAATCCATCCAATGGACTCAGTTCGATTCGCAGCCTTGCACTTACGTTATCGAGCGTAAACCTTTGCTGAATTACCTAACCGGATCGAAATTGCTGGGAAACTAATCCTCTGGGGCAATTCGTAAGGGATTTACCGGTTTTAGTGGCATTTTTTCGTCTTCGTGGTCGAATTTGCCTCCTCCCAGCGACCGTGGCAATTAACCTAAGTGAAACCTCAGGCCTCGATTGGCCCTTTTGAGCGCTTCCAGAAACGGGACGAAATTTGATTTTGTCGAGATTTTGGGGAACTCTAGCCAAGAATCTCGGGTTCGCGGGTCGATACGAAAAGGTGCTCGAATCTATGAATCTGAGCTCAAGTTGACCCTTGTGGAAGATTGGTCAAAACGATAAAATCCGTGATTCCCGTCGGAGACCAATTGGCGGGATAGAAGACCCCGACCGTGTTTAAGGGTCATTCAAAATGCTTTTAATTGCTCTCAGTTAGTGACTGAGACCGGAGAAGAACTGTGCCCGGCACAAAATCATACAACGCTCAAACAGACACAATCGAACGCGGTTGGTTCATCGTCGACGGAGAAGATCAAATCGTCGGTCGTATTGCATCGGACATCGCTGTTGTCCTGATGGGGAAACATCGCCCAACTTACACGCCCAACGTAGACACTGGAGAATTTGTTGTTTTGACAAATTGTGACAAGGTCAAGTTTTCGGGCAACAAGTTGAACCAGAAAACTTACACTTGGTACACCGGTTACACAGGTCTGCGTTCTGAAACAGCAGAAGCACGCCTCAATCGCAAACCGGAGCAAATCATGCGAGACGCTGTGCGTCGCATGCTGCCCAAGAACAAGATTGGCAGACAGATGCTGTCCAAGCTTAAGATTTATGCCGGAAGCGAACATCCGCATCAGGCACAAAATCCTCAACCTCTCACAGGTGGTCGGACGCTTAAGTAGCAACCTACTTTTGCCTCGTTTCACCCATTCAACTACACCATTCAAATTTAACGTAATTAAGTCATGGCCAAGACAGATCAAAAAACAGGGGAATCTCTCGGCACCGGACGACGTAAGTCATCGGTTGCTCGAGTACGTGTGAAAACTGGTTCGGGAACGATTGTCGTTAACGGCAAACCACTGAACGAGTATTTTCCCGTCGCTCAAGATCAACGTGCGATCATCGATACACTCAATGCTGTGGGTTCAAAAGATTCTTTAGACATCCGAATCACAGTTAGCGGTGGCGGCACGACTGGCCAATCAGGGGCATGCAAAATGGGCATCGCTCGTGCACTTGTTAACCTTGATGAAGAGAATTTCTCCGCACTCCGTGACGGTGGATTCTTAACACGTGACTCGCGAATGAAAGAACGTAAGAAGCCTGGTCTTCATGGTGCCCGCCGCGGTACTCAGTTCTCCAAGCGTTAATTCGTCGTGGACATTCTCAAACATCAAAAGCGTTCCGCTCATCCGGAACGCTTTTTTTGTGCAATCAGGTTGGCCAGGCCAGTGACCGACTAAGAGTTGACGGTCAACGCGCTGGTTGCTGCCGGATTTGCGGTCACCTCTCCAATAACACACGTCTCTTCAAACCCTTCGTGACCTAGAAAGTCCAAAACCTTGGGCAAACGACTCTCTGCGATCCCAAACAAGAGACCACCGCTCGTCTGCGGGTCAAACAGCGCCGCGTTAGCCGGTGATGCCACATCACCAATGAACTGCACCTTGTCAGTCACCAGACGATTATCCGGAGCGAGCGTACTTTCGATCCCCGCATCGATCAATGCCTGACAACCGGGAAGCAGACGAACCTCCTCCATCCTGATCGCTGCCGACTTGCCACTAGCCTTTAACATCTCAGCCAGATGCCCCGCCATCCCAAACCCGGTGACATCGGTAATCGCCGATATCTGATAATCCTGAATTAACCGAATCGCAATATAATTACTTAAAAGCATCGTGTTGACCAGCGGAAGATAGCTCTTGCCCGGCAACAAACCCTGCATCAAAGCCGCCAATAAAACGCCCGTCCCCAGCGGCTTTGTTGAAACTAGAAGATCTCCCTCCTCAAGCATTCCCTTCGTTTTGGGGTCGGTCAACTGCCGACCCAGAACTGTAAATCCAGCCGTCAACCGGGGGCCTTCAATCGAGTGACCTCCCACAATAGTGGCGTTCATCTTTTTCAACTCGGCAACGCTGCCCGCCATCAATTCACGCATGACCTGTAACTGAGCCCGTGGATGCCCCAATGGTAACTGAACGATCGCCAGCGCTGACGTCGGTTGGGCACCCATCACGCAACAATCACTTGCCGAATTTAAAAGCGCGATTTGTCCGACAAGATAAGGGTCGTCCATTGGACTGGCAAAGAAATCAGTCGTGACGGTTACCTGACCACCGTGCGTTCGAATAACCGCTGCATCATCTGGATTCTCTAAACCAATGATGACATCCTCGTGCGTAGGGACCTCTAACTCTTTGAGAACCTCACCGAGTAATTTACTACCGATCTTCCCTCCACAACCAAGGCACCGCATCACGTCCTCTGGATCGGCTGACACTTCGTCTGGCCCCATCTCCATCGGTGAATAATCCTGGTACATCTTCATGAACTTTAAATCGATACGATTCTTTAAAGCCCAGCACCATCGCCCCTGAAAACTCCTGCTTTTGTATTCACCAATCGCGCTGCCATCGGCAGTGTTGATCAATTTTAAGAAGTTCGTCTGCGGCACATAGTTGACTAACTTGCGATGCTCAAGCAACCTTCGAATGTTATCCCAGAGGAATGGTCCCTGACGCACCGCAAAGACCCCCGCCTTTACCAAGGCTTGGTCCCGCATGGTTCCCGAATCGCCCACGGCAAAAATTTGATCACTTGAAGTCGACTGCAGCGTCGACTTGGTCAACACAAACCCACGCTCGTCGCTTTCAAGCGATAATGCCTTAAGGATCGGAGGGGCAATCGCACTGGTCGCCCAGATCACAACATCCGCTTCTTCTGTCGCCCCGTTTTTTAACACCAGACCTGAAGGCGTGATCTGGGCAACACGGGAGCCTGCCACAGCTTTGATTCCGCGACGTTGAAAGTGTGATTCAACTTTATCGCGAGTTGATTCCAACAGCCCGGCTCCAATCCGATCTCCTCCAGTAATGAGACTAATTTCGCATTGCTTACCCGATTCGAGTCCAAGACTTGTTGGATCGGTTTTCATTCGCTGGTCGAGACACAATGCGATCTCAATACTGCCAATGCCTCCCCCGACCACGGCGACACGTGGATTTCCAATTCCGCCGCAAGCCTGCAATTGCTCCCTCAAGCGAGATAGAAAGGTCTGCATCGGCTTCACGCTGATCAACGGATTGTGGTCCGAAATTTCAACATCACCAAAAGTTGGAACCGATCCGACGCCAATAGAAAGCGCGTCGTATGCCAGGGAAGGGCGGTTCCGAAATAACAACCGTTGCTCCAACGGATCGACGCCTACCACTTCGTCGAGAATCAATCGAACTCCCGCGGACGCACACAACCGAACGAGGTCGATCTCCATTTTTTCAGTGGGATATTGCCCAGCCAGGACTCCCGGTAACATCCCGGAATAAGTCGAAGTTGGAAAATTGGATACGCACACCAATTCGGCATTCTCCAATGGTTTCATTTTCCATTTTCGCAGAACGTGAGCATTGGTATGCCCAATCCCGAGAAGTACGACTGTATTTCTACCTAGTTTTTTTTGCATTCAATTCAGCAGACAAACGACAGGGTTCAAAATTTCAGTAATTCAATCATAATCTTCTGTTACCGGAGCACGGTCACGCTAAATTATAACAGCGGATCAGCCATATCGCTTCTATGAATCTGACTGGTATCGCTCCTTACACATTTCATCGGCAATCGCTTTACCCGCAAACAACGAACCTTGATAAGATTCTTATATCCACAGATTAACCAAGGCATCGCCATTTCGACAGTAGAGCCATTGGACAAATCACTCAATCCGATTCGCAACGACAACATCGCCACCCCCGTTCAAACCGTTGTTTCCCGAACTATCGAAATCATTTTGATCTTCGGATGCCTGCTAATGTTCGCTGGTCAGATTCCACCGGATGTGAACGAATCTCACTACCTACCCAAAGCAAAACACTTCTGGGACCCATCTTGGTGTGCAGGTGACCTGTTTTTAGGCTCATCATTTTCCCATTGGCTGTTTTATGTGACGACCGGTTGGCTTACGCGTTTTCTTTCCCTCGCAGCCACCGCCTGGGTTGGCCGAATCGCCACCTGGCTATTATTTGCCTACGCGTGGCAACGCCTAAGTTGGAGGGTCATCTCGATCCGATGGTTCTCAATTTTTTCCTCCATTTTATTTCTACTGCTAAACGATCGCTTCCACATGGCAGGAGAGTGGGTCGTTGGTGGATTTGAAGCTAAGGGAATCGCTTATGGTTTTGTCCTGATCGCCCTCGGAAACCTTGCCTCGAAAGACTGGCGCTGGGTCTGGCCCTGCCTTGGCGCAGCCGCAGCATTCCATGTGCTCGTGGGAGGATGGGCGATGATCGCCTGTGGATTTGCCTGGCTCCTGATTCAACTTACGACAACACAGAACTTAAGAGCCATTCTCGCTGCCGCCCGGCAGCAGGCACCAGCACTCGCCGCCGGGTTTTCACTTGCACTCGTTGGCGCATTGCCACCGCTTCTCTCTGATCAGTCAGCTTCCCCAGACGTAACGATCGCAGCTAGAAGCATCTATGTGAATCATCGCATTGCTCATCACCTTACGTTTGATGCGTTTCCAACATTACATATTGCGAGGTTTACATTCCTAGCAATTGTCTGCTGGCTCTTAAACAAGTGGTTTGACTGCTGCCAGGATTCGTTCCAGCAAAAATTAAAACCGCTATTCCTGTTTGCCGCCGGAAGCCTTTGGATCGCATTCGGCGGACTGCTGTTAAGCGGCCTTGCCGAGCAGGGCAGGGGAGCAAGTCCATTAAGCGAGAACTTACTGAGGTTTTACTGGTTCCGACTTGCTGATTTTGCCATTCCTGCCACAGTAGCCATCGCCAGTTGCGCTGTGGTTGGAAACTGGTTTCTCAATAGCCGACAACGCAGCACGCAGATTAGCTGTATTGCTTTTGCCTGCCTAATTCTTACTGCCTTCACCATCGCGGTCGTGGAAAACCATCAGGATATTCGACCGCGTGCCGACCAAAGGTCGCTTCCCAATTACGATGACATTGAGCGAACCGAAGGCACCTACCGCAACTGGCTACGTGTTTGCCAATGGGTAAAAACTGAAACACCGCAAGATTCTGTGTTTATTACACCCGCCGAGCAACAGACTTTTAAATGGTACACCGGCCGTTCCGAAGTCGTCTCGTGGAAAGATATTCCGCAAGATGCAATCAACATTCTCGAATGGCAGCAACGACTCAATCAGCTTTACGAGCCGCAACGCAGATACGAAAACGGCTTAATGTCGTACTCCGACGCGCAATTAAAAGAACTCGGAAAAGTCTACGGAGCCGACTACCTGATCGTTCCCCAGCGTCAAGTCGATATCGCGGGCGTCCCCTCGAAGCTCAAACGCGTTTACCCGGAAAACGAATCAGACAAATCGACTTACGTTGTTTTCCAGCTTTAAACTCGCCGCCCCGGCAAACACCTCGAGAGCCGCCAAACGATGCCATAAATCGGTAGGCCCTAAGTAACCACGAGGCGCGCCTGATGGGTTCGACTTACGCTGATTCGACTTAGGTTGGTTCGCGAATACTGCGATCCATGTAGCGCAACAAGGGATAGAGGAAATACTCGATGACCTTTCGCCTGCCGACTTTGATCTCCGCAGTCGCCGTCATACCAGGCATGAGCCGAAAATTATCAGGTAGATAATTCAACTGATTCTCATCGACAATTTCAATCAAGGCCTTGTAGGTCGTAACACCGGAAACGCCGCCGCCGGGCAGGCGTTTTTCAAAGGAACCTTCACTGATGGTTCTGACAAAACCGTCCAGCGTTCCGTGTTTTTGATATGGGAAAGAGGCAAGTTTGATCCGGGCATCACTTCCCGTGGGCAGCTTGTCTTCCATCGCCTCTCTAGCAGTGGCAACATTAATTAAAGCCACATCCTTACCCTGTACTTCCACCTCGACTTCCATTGGCACTCCGATCGGCACCAACTTGAAGAGCGGTTCCCCAGGCTGTGCTGTAGAGCCAACTGAAACTTCAGCTATCTCAAACACGACAAATTCTTTGTAAGGCAAATCGACAGGCACCTTTAACTCAACAAATTGATTCGACCGATTTGCTTTGTTTAACTCTTGAGCCACTGCAGCGAGCTCTTCGGTATATTTCACAAGCTCCGTTACCAATTTTGTTCGCCAGGCAGCCTTGAAGGCCTCCAATTCAGCGGTGTTGGATTCAAGAGATTTCTCCAACTCGTTTTGTTTACTGACGCCCGTCATCACCTTCATCTTGGCATCTGCAGTTTGCAACTCGCGGCTCAGGACATCCGCTTCAGACTTACTCCCTCGGGCTTGGAGTGCTTTAATTTTATTTTCAAAGGCCAGAAACTTGTCGTACGCTTCACGGCCGCTTTCAACCTCGGCTGCCGCGTTCTCCTTTTGAACTTCAAACATGCTTCTCTGGGAGTCGAGTTTTCGCAATTCCGCGACGTACTCCCGCGCCCGCTCTTTAAAGACTTGGAATTGCATCAGCCAATCTGGATCATCGAGATGACCATCGATCAAAAAATCAACCTTGTCACGCTCACATCGCAATCTCGCAATCGCAGCGTTAAGTGAATTCTCCTGCGCTTTCAACTGATTCAAATCAGCGGTCGAGAAGGTCGGATCGACAGTTGCAATCACAAATCCGGCCGATACTCGATCGCCAAATTTAGCGTTGATGGAGCTGATCGGCGACGTCAGTTTAGAGTCAATTACGACGGCTGCCTCGGCGGTTACCAGTTTCCCCTGAGCGGTGACTACTTGGTCGACCTCGGCCCAACTGGCCCATAAAATGAATGTGATAATTGCGCAGGCAACCGCGTATAGCGTCCATCTCGCACCGCCGGGAATCGGTCGCTCTTCGATTTCAACAGCATCGGGTTGAAACTCCGTCAGCAGGGCGTCATTATTTTGGCGTTGCCGATGAGATTCGATCCTTGTTTCTTTCCGCCGGCGCTCTCGCTGCTCTTTGACGGACTCTTCTTTAACAGTTTCCATAACTAACCCCGTCCCATCTGCTGATTCCAAAGCTCTTGGTAAACCTTACACTTGGCCAGCAACTGCGGATGCGTCCCCATTGCCTCGATCCGCCCCCGCTCCAGCACTAAAATTCCATCACAGTCAACCAAAGTAGACAATCGATGAGAAACTAAAATCACCGTCCGCCCATCGGCAATCCGCTTCAAGTTCTTTTGAATAATTGCTTCACTTTCGGGATCGAGTGCGCTCGTCGCTTCATCGAAAATCAGAATCCTCGGATCTTTTAGCAACGCCCGAGCAATGGCAAGCCGCTGTTTTTGCCCACCGGACAGGTTCGCACCATTTTCTTCAAGCATCGTATCGTAGGATTGCGGCATTCGCTCTACGAATTCAGCGGCTCCCGCGAGTCGGGCGACATTGATTACCTCAGAAAAACTACAATTTGGTTTCGCCATCGCGATATTTTCGCGAATCGTCCCCCGGAAAAGAAAGTTATCCTGCAACACGACGCCGATGTTCTGTCGAATATGGGCAATATCCAATTCCCTCAAATCGAGATTATCGAAACGCATCAAACCACTTTGCGGCTGATGCATCCCCTGCATCATTCGCGTCAGTGTGGTCTTCCCGGAACCACTACGCCCGACAATGCCAACCACTTTGCCTGCTGGGATATTAAAACTTACGCCATCAAGTGCCGGCGGCAATGTCGGGGCGTACTGAAAAGTAACCCGCTCAAATTCAATCCTACCATTAACTTCCGGTCGCAACCCGCGACCAATCCCGGGTTCCTCTGCACGGTTCATTACTGTTCCAAGCATCCGCACAGACAAAGCACACTGTTGATAGGAATGTACTAAACCCACCAGTTGTACCAGCGGACCGGTCACGCGCCCCGAGATCATTTGAAACGCCACCAATTCACCGACCGACAACTGTTTCCCAATGACCAGTGAAGCACCGTACCAAACCACAACAACAGTCAGCAATTTCTCTAAGAACTTGGAAATCGTCGTCGCCGTAATCGAAATCTTCCCAACCTTGAACTGCATCGCCACCGCCTGAGCAGAGCTTTGATCCCAGTTCTTTCGCTGCACCGGTTCCATGCTCAACGCTTTCACGGTTTGAATACCGTGAATCGTCTCAACCAGCATGGCCTGACGTTCACCTTCGGCGTTATAAAGTGCCTCCAGACGTCTGCGGTAGGGGCCCAACAAAACGCCAATATTGATAGCCAACATCGCGGCAAATAACAACACAACGGCCGTCAGCGATGCACTGTAGAAAAACAAGATCGGTAGAAAGATAAAGAGCGCTGTTGAGTCCAGCAGCGTAAGGAACAGACTTCCAGTCAAGAATTCTCGAATCTGATTCGTCTGCTGCATATGCTTGGTCAGCACACCTGCGGTTGTCTGTTCAAAGAAGTCCATGGGCAAACGCAACATGTGTCCAAACGTACGCGTTGCTACACGAATGTCAATTTTGCTGGTAGCAAAAAGCAGCAAATAGCTACGCATGAATCCCAGAACTGCATCGAAAACAAGGGCACAACAAATCCCAATCGTCAACACTCGCAACGTTTCCATCGCAGAATTAACGAGTACTTTATCGATCACAATTTGAAAAAACAGTGGTACGACTAAAGCAATTAAGTGAATAAAAAATGCCGCCACTGCAACATCGGTAAACGCCGTTCGCTGACGGATTATCTCTGGAAGAAACCAACGAAGACTGAAGGGCTGTTTTTGGTCGAGTAATGAGTACTTACGTTTCGCAAGAATCACCTCCCCCTTCCAGGCACTCTCAAATTTATCTTGGTTGAGATAGACGAAACCGGATTGATCAGCCAGCGGATCAAACAGCGCCATCTGCTCCGACTCAGTACCATCATCATTTTGGATTAACCGCAAACCAACGAGGATCACATAGTTGCCGTTATTTAACTTTCCAATCGCGGGGAAAGCTTGCTCCATTTTCCTAAATTGCTTCCATGTCATTCGGGCATGTTTTGCCTTTAGACCGTTATCCTGAGCAATTCGCAATAACCGGCGAACCTTGGGCTCTTCTTCCTCTAACGAATAGTCATGAATCAATCGCTTTGGACTGACCTCCAAGCCATGATGCCTAGCCAAAAGTGCCAGGCATTGAACCGCCGTGTGCTTCATCGACGATTCACCATTCATCGAATCGTAAGTACCAGTTTGCGCCTGTGATTCCGCCTGGCTGGTTGTCGACGGGTCTACCTTCTGATCGGTCGAGTCTGACGGCAATTCCGGTTTTAGATTGGGAGTTTCGGCATCGCTGGCGCTGGCAGAGGGTGATTGCCCCTGTGCCGCGGGAATACCCGAAGGAGGCGTCGCCGAATTTGACTCAGCCGAATTTGACTCAGCCGAATTTGACTCAGCGGAATTTGACTCAACCGAATTTGGTTCGGTTGGGTTTTCATTACCGGCGTCCTCGCCGCGAGAATCATCATCCGGCTGGTAGCCTTCAAAAGCCTCAGAAAAATCAGGAGGTTTGGAATCCGACATAGTTATCCAGATGACGACATGGGTGCTGCCTGGCCCTCAAGGGCACATACGCAAAAGACTGGCAAAACACCAAGATATTCTTCTGGCGTAATTAGCTCAAGGTCGACCCGAAATTTGCGGACAATTGAGTGATCCGTAGGCCACAATCCCCCCAATTGACGCTCAAGTGCCGACAAAGTTCCCAATTGCATCCGCCAGCGCGCAAAAAAAACCCTCTGGGAAATCCCAAGAGGGTTTGTGTTTTGCACTGAGCAGAACCTGTTTTACAGACGATTTGCTTCTCAGCAGATCCTAGCTACCGAGGAACGGAGTCACGAGGAAGCCACCGTTTTGGCCCACAACATCGGTGACTTCGAATCGCGTCGGGACATTCGTCGCCTGCTCGGCAAGAGAATGCAGATCGATATCCACACCAATTTTCCCTCCAAACAAGCCAAACATCCGCATCAGCTCAACACTAGACTCTTCGTCGCTCTGATCGACGATCGTCACGGTGCCTTGCCCCGGCCCTTTGTCAGGCGTGAAGTTAATGCGAAGATTGAATGCACTCCCATCACTACCCGGAGTGAAACTCTCTTCTCGAACGACTAAGAAATCGTCTTCGAGTGAATCTAAGCTACCTGAAGGATCGTAAAATTCGACGACATCGATTCCGCCGTTGCCCTCTTCGCGAATGTAATCGCGACCATCACCGAGGCTCCAAATGACCGTATCGTCACCGGCACCCGGTCGCATCACATCGTTATCACCACCACCCCGAAGAACGTCGTCGCCGTCGTTACCGAACAGGAGGTTGGCAATTTCGTTGCCGCGAATGTTGTCGTTTCCAGAACCGCCACGAGCATTCTCAATCTGAGCATCGTAAGCGATTCGAAGAGTCTGCTGCAGTCCGTTGACGGACGACCAAGTACCTTCACGAAGATCGATCGTTTCGTCAGC